>Ga0187848_10000519_pt1 | contig 35291 bp, 30 predicted proteins | sample June2016WEW_4_40_FD_132424 | JGI IMG/M metagenome (GOLD analysis project Ga0187848, IMG submission 132424) | Peatland microbial communities from SPRUCE experiment site at the Marcell Experimental Forest, Minnesota, USA - June2016WEW_4_40 | ecosystem: Environmental > Terrestrial > Soil >... | reverse complement strand
GGCGGTGTTGAACCGAACTGGCGACTGGAAAGTCGCCAAAACCCGCAGGCTGGAAAGCCTGCGCTACACGTAGCGCGGACATTCTTGTCCGCGGGTTCCGGGGACTTTCCAGTCCCCGGTTCAAAACCGGGCCGGGTTGCCGCATGAAAAAATTATGAGTGAAATGCCAACTGAAGAAAAAGAACAGGCCGTGCGCCGCATGGTGCGCGAAGGTTATGCCAAAATCGCCCAGGACACCTCCGCCGGCGGCTGCGGACCCGGCGTCTCGTGCTGCGGTTCCGCGCCGCAGGACGCGGACAAGCTCGCCCGCGAACTCGGCTATTCCGTCGAGGAACTCAAGGCCCTGCCCGACGGCGCGAACATGGGGCTTTCGTGCGGCAATCCCGCCGCACTGGCCGCGTTGAAACCCGGCGAAGTCGTGCTCGACCTTGGCAGTGGCGGCGGATTTGATGTCTTCATTGCCGGCCGCAAGGTCGGCGCCACCGGGCGCGCCATCGGCGTGGACATGACGCCAGAAATGCTGGCCAAGGCGCGACGCAATTTCGCCAGTTACCGCAAGGAAACCGGCCTGGACAACGTCGAGTTCCGCCTTGGCGAAATCGAGCATCTGCCCGTGGCGGACAACAGCGTGGACGTCATCATTTCCAACTGCGTCATCAATCTATCGCCGGCCAAATCGCAGGTTTGGCGGGAGATGGCGCGCGTGCTCAAGCCGGGCGGGCGCGTGGCCGTTTCGGACATGGCGTTGCTCAAGCCGTTGCCGCCGGAGGTGCTCAAGCTGGTCGAGGCGCTCGTGGGTTGCGTCGCGGGTGCGGCGCTCGTTTCCGAAACCGGACGCATGGCGAAGGAAGCGGGATTGACCGGTATCAATTTGAAGGTCAAGACGGATTACGTCGCAAAGATGCTGGATTTTGAAGACCCGCTCTACAAAAAGCTCATCCAGCTGTTGCCGGCAGGAACCAAACCGGCGGATTACATCACCAGCCTCGAAGTCCAGGCACGAAAGTAAAATTCGAAAGAACCATGCAACTGCTTGTTTTGGGAACCGGCTGTGCGAAATGCACCAAACTTTATGAAGCAACGGAACAAGCCGCGCAAGCGCTCGGCCTCCCCTACGAACTCGAAAAGGTCACCGACCTCAACCGCATCATGTTATTTGGCGTAATGATGACGCCCGCGCTGGTGGTGGACGGCCAGGTGAAGGTCAGCGGCAAGGTGCCGTCCGTGGATGAAATCAAAACCATGCTCCGGCAAACTGGCAAGTGAACAACAAAACCAACAACAGGTTTTTATGAACAAGAATCCAAGATTCAGTCTCGCAGTGGCGCTGCTGGTCATCATCGGAGCTGCGCTGGCCATCGCACAAACCAACCGCCCTATCACCAACGGCACATGTTGCGCGTCCCTCACCGACCCGGCGATGCTCGCCAGCGTGGTCACGACCAACGCTCCGGCAACACCGCCGGAAAAGAAACCGCTGCCCAAACTGCTCGATCTCGGCGCGGGCAAGTGCATTCCGTGCAAAATGATGGCCCCCATTCTGGAGCAAATGAAAACTGAATATGCCGGCAAGCTGGAGGTTGAATTCATTGACGTGTGGAAAAATCCCGACGCAGCCAAGCAATACGGGATTGAAGTCATTCCGACGCAGATTTTTTACAACGCCAGCGGCAAGGAATTGTTCCGCCACATTGGATTCTTTGCCAAGGAGGACATCCTGGCCAAGTGGAAGGAACTCGGCGTGGAGTTGAAGTGAGACATGGAACAACTTTTCACCAATCTGAGTCACGCCGTTGAAGGCGCGCCGCTGATTGCGCTGACCGCATCGGTCGCGTGGGGCATCCTGAGCATCATTCTCAGTCCCTGCCATCTGGCGAGCATCCCGCTCATCGTGGGCTTCATCAGCGGACAAGGACGTGTCTCCACCGCCCGTGCGGCGGGCATCGCGATGCTTTTTGCCGCGGGCATTCTCATCACCATCGCGGCCATTGGCGCGATCACGGCGGCAGCGGGCCGGATGCTGGGTGACGTGGGCAGTTGGGGGAATTATTTTGTCGCGGCCATCTTTTTCGTGGTGGGCCTGCATCTGCTCGGCGTGATTCCGATGCCGTGGTCGGGACCGGGGCAGGTCGGCATGAAGAGCAAGGGGTTTTTGGCGGCGTTCATCCTTGGACTCGTGTTTGGCGTTGCCCTCGGCCCCTGCACGTTCGCCTACATGGCGCCGATGCTGGCCGTGACCTTCAAGCTGGCGAAGATGGCTCCGCTCTACGGCGCGTCATTGCTGCTGGCTTACGGCGTCGGGCATTGCGCCGTGATTGTTGCGGCCGGCACGTCCACCGAACTGGTGCAGCGCTTCCTGAACTGGAACGAGCGATCCCGTGGCGTGACCATCGTAAAATGTATTTGCGGTGCGCTGGTGTTGCTTGCCGGTTTGTATCTTTTGTGGAGCGCATGAAAGTCAGCAACCAATTTATGAAACCATGAGCAACGAAATTTCCACCGCCCCGAAGCGCCTCGCTTTCTTCGAGCGTTACCTGACCGTCTGGGTTTTCCTGTGCATGATCGCCGGCGTCCTGCTTGGCAAACTCGCGCCGGCATTCACCACCACGCTGAGCCAGCTCCAATTTGGCCAAGGTTCGCAAGTGAACGTGCCCATCGCCGTGCTCATCTGGCTGATGATTTATCCGATGATGCTCAAGGTGGACTTCACCGCGCTCGGCGGCATCGCGCGCAAACCCAAAGGCCTGGCGGTGACGCTGTTCGTCAACTGGCTGGTCAAGCCGTTCAGCATGGCATTCCTGGCCTGGCTGTTCATGCAACATGTCTTCGCCCCATGGATCGAACCGGAGATGGCGAAGAACTACACCGCCGGTCTCATCATCCTCGCCGCAGCGCCCTGCACGGCGATGGTCTTCGTGTGGAGTTACCTCACCGACGGCGATCCCGTCTATACGCTCGTGCAGGTGGCGGTGAACGACCTCATCATGCTCGTTGCCTTTGCACCCATCGTGATGTTTCTCTGCGGCGTGGCCAATGTCGTTGTGCCGTCGAAAGTGCTCATTACGTCGGTCGTGGTGTTTATCGTGATTCCGCTGGCGGCGGGCTGGCTCACCCGAACCGCATTGCTTAAATCCCGCGGCAAAGAATGGTTTGAGCAAAAATTCCTGCCCAAATTTCATCCCGTGACCATCGGAGCGCTGCTGTTGACACTGGTGCTCATCTTCGCGTTCCAGGCGGAAAATCTTACCACACGCTGGCTGGCGGTGCTGTTGCTGGCCGTGCCGATTGTCATCCAGGTTTATTTCAATTCCACGCTCGCCTACCTGTTGATGCGGCGATTGCACGTGCCGCACAACATCGCCTCGCCCGGCGCGCTCATTGGCGCGAGCAACTTCTTCGAACTGGCGGTGGCGGTGGCCATCACGCTGTTCGGGCCCGGCTCCGGCGCGGCATTGGCCACGGTCGTGGGCGTGCTCGTAGAAGTGCCGGTGATGCTTTCCGTCTGCAAAATATGCAACCAGTCTCGCGAGTGGTATCAGACGCGGGCAATGACCAGATGAAACATCCAACATCGAACATCCAACGCCCAACATCCAATGCGGACACCGCGCCAACATTGGATGCTGGATGTTCGTTGTTGGATGTTCGATGTTCCCCCACCCCATGAAGCCCACCGTTCTGATTCTCTGCACCGGCAATTCGTGTCGCAGCCACATGGCGGAAGGATTTTTGCGCGCGGCGGCAGGCGAACTCGTGAATGTCCAAAGCGCCGGCTCGAATCCGACCGGCTTTGTCCATCCGCTGGCCATCAAAGTCATGGCTGAGGCGGGCATTGATATTTCCGGCCATCGCTCGAAACACCTGGAGGAGTTCTTGGGACAGCCGGTCCACACCGTCATCACCGTTTGTGGCAATGCGGACCAGGCCTGCCCAATTTTCCCCGGCCGGGTAAACCGTCATCACTGGCCGTTTGACGATCCAGCCAAAGCCCCCGGCAGTGAAGAAGAAATTCTCACCTGCTTCCGCCGCGTCCGTGATGAAATGCGGCGCGTGTTCGAGGCCTATGCGACCGGGTTGCGGGACAGTTCCGAAATGGGAATTTGAGATGCCGCCCGCGCGGTGCAATTTGGCACCGCCCTGGAGCACCGGCCTCCGGCCCGGCGTGTTGCGGACGACTTCATTGCTTCACGCCGGGTCGGAGAGCGGCGCTCCAGATTTGCAGCCTTGGATGGTGGTGGCACCAAAGCGTGCGCTGGCCACGCGACAATCACATTGGTTTTCTTTGTCAAAACGGCCAGCGGGTGGTAGAATTGGCATCGTTCGTCAAAGGTTGTCCGATAGTTGGTGCAAATAGGCCGGCACAGACTAAAAACAAACCGTTACCATGAACTTCCCCGGGCCAACTGAGCGCCGCGCTGGACTTGGCTTCATGCTGGTCTTCGCCCTCCTGGCGGCGGGCATTCTCACCGCCGGTTGCCTTTACTATCAGAACTACAAGCGGCAATTCCGCGCCGAAGTCGAGCTTGAGCTTTCCGCCATTGCGGATTTGAAGGTGGACGAACTGGTGCAGTATCGCAAGGAGCGGTTGGGGGACGCCGACACCTTCTACAACAACTCCGCGTTCTCCGAACTGGTGCGTCGCTTCCTCCAGCAACCGGCGGACGCGGACACGCAACGGCGGCTTCAGTCGTGGCTCGGCAGATTTCAGGCTTACTACGGGTATGCCCGAATCAATCTATTCGATGTTCAGGGCGCTGAACGGCTGGCTGTCCCCGACCAGCCGGAGCCGTTGCCCGGCCATAAGGCCAGGGACATCGCCGCGGTCCTGCGATCCGGTCAGATGACGTTCCTGGATTTTCATCGTGACGCCCCCGGCCTGCCTGTTCAATTGGAGATTCTGATTCCCATTTTCGACGGGTCGGACACGAACCGTCCGCTGGGAGTTCTTGTCCTGCGGATTGATCCCGAAATCTCTCTCTATCCGTTCATCAAACTCTGGCCCGTGCCCAGCAAGACGGCGGAGACGCTGCTCGTCCGGCGGGACGGCAACGATGTGCTGTTCCTGAACGAGTTGAAGTTCGCAACCAACACCGCCCTCAACCGGCGTATTTCCCTTGAAAATACCAACGTGCCCGCGGTGAAAGCCGTTCTGGGACAGACAGGCATCGTGGAAGGCTTGGATTATCGCGGGGTGCCGGTGCTGGCGGCCGTACAGGCCATTCCTGACTCGCCGTGGTTTATGGTGGCTCACCAGGATGTCGCGGAAGTGTTCGCGCCGCTGCGGGAGCAGCTCTGGCAATTGATCTTCACGCTCGGCGTTCTGCTCTTCGGTTCGGGGGCTGGTATGGGTTTGATCTGGCGGCAGCAGCGCGTCCGGTTTTATCGGGCAAAGTATGAGATTGAAGCGTTCCGCGCCAAACTCGGCGCCATCGTCGAATCCTCCGAATATGCCATCATCAGCAAAAACCTCGACGGCATAATCACGAGTTGGAACCCGAGCGCGGAACGCATCTATGGTTACAGCGCGGCGGAGGCGGTCGGTAAATCAATCGAAATTCTCATCCCGCCCGGACATCCGAACGAATCTCCGCAGCTCATCGAGAAAATCAAGCGCGGCGAAGCTGCCGAACACTACGAAACCGAGCGCATTCGCAAGAACGGCGAACGCATCCAGGTGTCACTAAGCCTGTCGCCTGTAAAAGACGAGGCTGGGACGATTGTGGGGGTTTCGGTCATTGGCTACAACATCACCGAACGCAAGCGGGCGGAGGAGGCGCTGCGCGAGAGCGAGGAACGGTATCATGCCATGTTGGAACAGGCTGCCGACGCCGTCTTCATGCACGACGAGACTGGCCGGATATTGGATGTCAACCGGAAGGCATGTCAGAGCCTCGGCTATTCCCGGGAGGAACTGCTTTCCAAGTCCATTGGGGACATTGATCCCGAGGCGATACGGGCCGGAAAGCATGAGTTATGGGACAAAATCCTTGCCGGTGAGCATTTCACATTTGAGAGCCATCAGATGTGCAAGAACGGCAGCGTCATCCCCGTGGAAGTCTCACTGGGTTCGGTGCGCCTGCCGCGTGGCCCGGTAATCCTCGGCTTCGCAAGGAACATCACTGAGCGCAAGCGGGCGGAGACCGAGTTGCAAAATGTCAACCGCGCCCTGCACATGATCAGCCTGTGCAATCAGGAAATGGTGCGCGCCACGGATGAGGCGGCGTTGTTGCAGGCCATCTGCCACATTGCCGTCGAGCACGGCGGCTACCGCATGACGTGGGTCGGCTTCGCGGAGCAGGATGAAGCCAGGTCGGTGCGTCCGGTGGCCCAGGCCGGTTTCGAGGAAGGCTATCTCGACACCGTGAACATCACCTGGGCCGATGCCGAGCGCGGGCGTGGCCCCACCGGCACGGTCATCCGCACCGGCCAGCCGGTGCTGGCCCGCAACATTCTCACCGACCCGGCTTTTGGGCCCTGGCGCGCGGAGGCGATCCGGCGCGGCTATGCCTCGTCCATCGCCCTGCCACTGCACGGCGAGGGCCGCTGCTTCGGCGCTTTGATGATATATGCGGCGGAGCCGGACGCCTTCGATGCCGACGAGTTGAAACTGCTGGGCGAACTGGCCGGCGATCTGGCCTACGGGATTGGCGTGTTGCGCCATCGGGTCGAGCGCCAGCGGGCGGAGGAGGCGTTGCGCGAGAGCGAGGCCAGATACCGCACGCTTTTTGACGAAATTGCCGATGGCATCCTGATTGCCGACATTGAAACCAAGACGTTCAAATACGCGAATCCGGCTCTGTGTCGAATGCTCGGATATACCGAGGATGAATTGCGAACAATGGGCGTGCCGGATATTCACCCGAAGGATGCCCTGCAAAGCGTCGTAGCGGAGTTCGAAGCCCAAGCCCGCGGAGACAAGACTCTGGTGACGGACATTCCGTGTCTCAAGCAAGACGGTTCCGTTATCCATGCGGATATCAACACGGTCAAAATCACTGTTGACGGCAGGCCGTGCAACGTGGGCTTCTTCCGCGACATCACCGAGCGCAAGCGGGCGGAGCAGGACCGTGAGCAGGCGTTCCAGCGCCAACAAGGCATCAGCCGGCTTCACGAGGGCTTGCTTGCGTCCCGGCCATTGCGCGACAAGCTGCAACTCGTCACCGAAACCATTGTCCGTTTATTTGACGCCGACTTCTGCCGCATCTGGCTGACGCGGCCGGGTGACTTGTGCGAACAGGGCTGTATGCATGCCCTGGCGACGGAAGGTCCGCACGTCTGCCAACACCGCGAAATGTGTTTGCACTTGCTGGCCAGCGCGGGCCGTTACACGCACCTCGACGGCGTCAAGCATCGGCGGGTCCCTTATGGCGCCTACAAAATCGGACGCATCGCCGCGGGGGAAGAACCGAAATTCCTTATCAACAACGTGCAGCAAGACCCGCGGGTGTATGACCGGGAGTGGGCGAAAGAGTTGGGCCTGGTGTCGTTTGCCGGGTATCGCCTTCAATCGCCGGATGGCGCCCCGCTGGGCGTACTCGCCCTTTTCGCCAAGCGCCCGTTGACCGCCCAGGAGGACGTGTTGCTGGAAGGTCTGAGCAATGCCACCACCTCGGTGCTGCTGACTCATCTGGCCGAAGACGAAACCCGGCGGGAGTTGGCCGAGCGCAAGCGGGCGGAGGACGCGCTACGGAAGAGTGAGGAGAAATACCGGGGCCTCTTCGAAAGCTCCCGTGACGCTTTCATGATGGTTGAGCTTCCCTCGGGGAGGTTCTCCTCCGGTAACGCGGCCGGCCTGAAGATGTTCGGGATGAAGGACGAGGAGGAACTGATTTCTCACGGTCCGTGGGAACTGTCTCCCGAGCGGCAGCCGGACGGGCGCGCTTCGGTCGAGAAAGCCAAGGAGTTCAATGAGACGGCATTGCGCGATGGCTCTCACTTCTTCGAGTGGATGCACCGGCGGATCAGCGGCGAGGAGTTCCCCGCCGACGTGCTCCTGACTCGGATGAAGCAGGGAGGAAAGGTGATACTCCAAGCCACCGTCCGCGACATCACCGAGCGCAAGCGGGCAGAGGAGGCGTTGCGCGCGAGCGAGGTTGAACTCCTCGCAATCCTCGAATCCACCGGCGATGGAATTCTGGCCGTGGACCGCGAAGGAAACAAGGTGATCAAAGCCAACCGCCGGTTTGTCGAGATTTTTGGGGTTCCTCAATCCATCATGGCTGCCGGAGATAACAACGCCCTGCGGAATTTCGTGCTGAACCAGTTGTCCGATCCCGACACGTTTTTGAAGAGGGTGCATGAGCTTTACGGCACGGACACGGTGGCCATGGATACGCTGGTCTTCAAGGACGGCCGCATTTTTGAACGCTATGGCTTCCCGATGTTGGCGGGCGGGGTGGTCGTCGGCCGGGTGTGGTCTTTCCGCGACGTCACCCGGCGCGAACTGGCGATGATGCAGGCTCAACGCGCGGCGAACGAGTGGCAAACCACCTTTGACGCGACGAACGACGCGATTTGGATTCTGGACAAGAACCACATGGTGCTGCGCACGAACAAGACTGCGGAGGGATATTTTCATCGGCCGTGCGGTGAGATGATCGGCAAACCCTGCTGGGAAATCGTGCATGGCACCACGGAGCCGATTCTGGATTGTCCCTTTGTCCGGTCATGCAAGAGCGGTCGTCGCGAGACGATGGATCTGCAAATCGGCGAGCGCTGGTTTGAGGTCACAGTGGACCCTATTTTAGATGCCGCCGGCCAGTATGCCGGCGCGATCCACATCGTCAGCGACGTCACCAAGCGCAGACGGACGGAAGAACGCATCCGCGAGCAGGCCACCCTGCTTGATGCCGCCAATGACGCCATTTATGTCCGCTCGATGGACGATGTGGTGACTTATTGGAACGACGGGGCCGAGCGGCTCTTCGAATGGACGCGCGCCGAGGCGCTGGGCCGCAAGATCACCGGGTTGGGAGACGTTGGCCACAAGGCTTTCGAGGCGGCGCACGCCACCCTCCTGCAACAGGGCAACTGGTCCGGCGAACAGAAAAGGAAGAACAAAGCGGGGAAAGAAATTATCATCTTCTGCCGCTGGACCCTGTTGCGGGATGAATCGGGCCGCCCCAAGGAAGTCCTCGCCATTAACACGGACATCACGGAGCAGAAGCAACTCGAAGCCAATTTCCTTCGCGCCCAGCGTATGGAAGGCATCGGCGCGCTGGCCGGCGGCATCGCCCATGACCTGAACAACATCCTCCAGCCCATCCTGATGACCGCACCGCTCCTGCGCGCGACGACCAGCGATCCCGAAAGCCGCGAGATGCTGGACACCGTGAAAAATTGCGCCCAGCGCGGGGCCGACATCATCAAACAACTGCTCACCTTTGCCCGGGGCGAACCCGGCGCGCGTGTGCCCCTGCCCGTGCGGCACCTCCTAAATGAGATGAGCAAGCTCATCCAGGAAACCTTCCCCAAAAACATCCAACTGCGTGTCAACGTGCCCAAGGACCTTTGGCTGGTCCTCGGCGACGCCACGCAAATCCACCAGGCGCTCATGAACCTCTGCGTCAATGCCCGCGACGCCATGCCCGACGGCGGCACGCTCACCTTGACGGCGGGAAACCTGATCCTCGACGAGGCGTTCGCCTCCATGATGCCCAGCGCCAAACCCGGCCCTCATATTTGCGTGAGCGTGGCCGACACCGGCATGGGCATTCCGCCTGAACACCTTGACCACATTTTTGACCCGTTCTTCACCACCAAGGAAATCGGCAAGGGCACGGGCCTGGGCCTGCCCACGGTGCTCGGCATTGCGCGCGGCCACGGCGGCTTTGTGCGGGTGAATAGCCAGGTCGGCAAAGGCACCACTTTTGAGCTTTATCTCCCGTCCTCGTCGGAAGCGAAGGCCGCCGCCCTGCCCGAGCGCGAGACGTTGCCACCGCGCGCCGGTGGCGAGTTGATCCTGGTGGTGGACGATGAAGCCGGCGTGCGCGGCGTGGTCCAGCGCACGCTGGAAAAACACGGCTACCGGGTGTTGACCGCCGCCGAAGGGGCCGAAGCCATGGGTCTCTTTGCCCAGCACCGGGCCGAGATCCGGGCGGTCCTCACGGACATGATGATGCCGGACATGGATGGGTCGGCGCTGGTCCGGGCTTTGCGACACCTGGACCCGCAACTGCCAATCGTCGGCATGACCGGAGTGGGCGAGAAAGCGGACATCAAAGGGCTGGAGACCCTCGACCTGCTGGTGCTGTTGACCAAGCCCTTCAACAGCGCCGTGCTGCTGGGCGTGCTGCACCAGGCGCTGGCCGCGCCACGCAAGGCAAACGGCAAACCGTAAAGTGGCAGTTAATCAGGTGGGACGGGCGTCCTTGCGAGCCGATCCGAATGCGTCGCTACCCTCCAAATTTTTCGCCGGTCTTCAACACATGTCCGGCCAGAAATTCCGCCGCGCTCATCCGCCGGCCGCCTTCGCGTTGCAATTCGAGAATCCGCAGCGCGTTTTGTCCGCAGCCAACGACAATGCCGGTTTTGTCCGCCGACAAAATCTCCCCCGGCCTTCGCTCTGAAGCTCTCGCCTCGGCGAAGCCTGGGTCGGCCCGGCAAGCCTCCTCGACCACTTCCGCCTTCCATATTTTCAGGAGCATGGGTCGCGGCGCGCTTGGAGTTCCGCCTTTAGGCGGTTCTTCCGTCCGAATGGCGTTGCCGCCTGAAGGCGGAACTCCCAACCAAAACGTGAACGCGCCGGGCCACGGCGTGAAGGCGCGCAGCCGGTTCCAAATGGTCCGCGCCGGTTGGTTCCAATCAATCCGGCCGTCTTCCTTTTTGATTTTTGGCGCGTAGCTCGCGCCTGCGGCGGGTTGCGCCTTGGGCTGGATTTTCCCGGCGACGTAATCGGGAATGGTCTGTACGAGCAGTTCCGCGCCGAGTTGCGCCAACCGGTCGTGCAGCGTGGCCGAGTCGTCTTCCGGACGGATGGGCGTGCGCCGTTGCGCGACAATGTCGCCGGTATCGAGTCCGGCGTCGATGCGCATGAGCGTCACGCCGGTTTCAGCATCAGCATTGGCAATCGCCCATTGAATCGGCGCCGGACCGCGATATTGGGGCAGCAGCGACGCGTGGATGTTCAGACAACCATGGCGCGGCAAATCCAGAATGGCGGGCGGCAAAATCTGTCCATAGGCCACGCCGACGACAAGGTCGGGCTGCAAGGAGTGAAATTCGGCGATGAATTTTCCGTCGCGAACGCGTTCGGGCTGGAGCACGGGCAGATTGAGTCGCCGCGCCAGCAATTTGACGGGTGACGGTTGCGGTTTGAGATCACGGCCTTGGGGCCGGTCGGGCTGCGTGACGACGGCGGCGATTTGAAATTGTGGATTGCCCGCCAACGCCTGGAGACTGGCACAGGACAATTCCGCCGTGCCCATGAAGATGATTCGCAACGCCGTCATGCGGACAGCGAAAGGGAAATTGCGCGCGAGCGAAAGGAAAAACTGTGGCGGCACGCTTCCAGCCGCCAAGTTGGGTGCGGATGCCGGTCAGGCCACGGGTTCTACGAAGCTGAATTCTGGGAGCGCTGGCGTCTCGCCGGCGTGTTTGCGCAGAACTGGCCGGCGGGACGCCAGTCGTCGCTCCGCTATGCCCCGGCAAGCCGGCGCTCCCAGGAAAAGGCGTGCATGACCAGTGTTGGACGGCAATGCGCAAAACGTCGGCGCGAGCCTTGGCGGGAGTCTGGTCGGCGCTAATTTCACGTGTCTTTGGATTTGAGTTGAACCTCCACGATTTCAGAGAACGACACCATGATTTCCTGTTTTGCCGTGCCTTGGGCAACCTCCACATGCATTTCATTGGTGGCGATGCGCGTGATGCGCTCGACCACGAACAGCCCGCGCCCCGTTTTCACGGTCAGCATCAGATTTTTTTCGGATTCGCGCCGGATCATGGCGAAGAAACCGGAAAACTTCGTCTCAAAAAAACGGCGGTTGAACGTGAATTGTCCGCGTTGAAAAATCTGCGGCGCGCCGGGCCCGGCGGCCGGCGCCTCCTTCTGCCATGAAGCCTCAACGATGTGAATTCCAGCCGCCACGGGCTGGGCGGCGCCCGGCACGGCAAAAGTGTGCGGCGTGGCGTCGGGTCGCGGCGCAGCCGTCCTGACGGGTTCAACGCGCACGGGCAGCGCGAGAAAAATAATCGGCCCCAAAATCGGCAGCACCACCGCCACGCCCATTACCTGCGCAATGGGCCGCGACCTCACCACGGCAATCTCATAGCCCGCAAAAATGTTCGCCGCGTAAATCAGCATCAGCACGACCAGCCCGACGGACGACGAAAACAGGGCGTCGAACAGGGATTGTTTCGGCGGCAACTCCAGGCGCGACACTTCATGAACCCTCACCTCCGCCTTTTTCGTCCGCTCCGCCACCGGCGCAGTTTCAATGAACGGCTCGGCCAGCGGCCGGATTTTCGGGTTGTTCGCCAGTTGCTTGAGTGCGTCCTGGGAAAATTTCGTCCACGGCACGCGCGGGGAGTATTTGTCCACCTCCAGCCGGAAAACGACGCCGTTGTCGTTATACGAAATCACGTCACCGGTCAGCGATGTGCCGTCGGTCATTTGAAACGTGTCCGCGCCGGCGGCGACAAACAGCCCGCAAAGCCAGAGACCAAAAATTGTCCAAAAGATTCTGCGCACGAGAAACTTTTAACAAATGCAAACGCGGCGCGAAAGCAAATTCAGCGCACGGAAAGGCGCACAAAGCTCCGAATCATTCCAGCCGCAAAGAGGCGCAAAAGCCGCAAAATCGCTTTAACCACGGATGACACGGATGACACGGATTTGATTTTAACCGCAAATAACGCGGAGAACCTTCAACCCTCAACTCCTGCCGCGTGGCGGAGCTTTACGCGGTTGACACTCTCGCGGACGGGCGTAGCATCAAGTCCTGAAATCAGGAAAATGGGCATGAAAACGATCAGTTTTCCGGGTCAGGATTCAAGATGACACATAGATTTTCCAATGTTGACTTGTTGGAATCCTGCCTTTATGTTGTTGGCACATCTCTCCTGTCCGTTTCGACGGCAGGACGCGGGGCGGTTTCTTCGGAAACTGCCCTTGCATTTTTTCTGCAAGCCGCCCTGCTTCCGGAGCGAAGGTAATGAAAACGATCCTCTACATTGATGGCTTCAATCTTTTCTACAGCGCTGTAAAAGGCACTCCCCTTCGCTGGCTGAATCCGGTGGCGTTAATTGGTCGCAACTGCTGGCAGCGCAATTCCCCAATCCAATGACCGATGCCACTGGAACATTTCACAAACCGCCAACCTGGTGACACTCTCAACTCTCAACCACCAACCATGAACCAGCAATGAACCGAATCTATCAGGGCAAAGTGACTGCCGTTGAAATCCCCGAGGGCAAAGACGAACAAGGCAAACCCAAGTGGAAAAAACTCGACGACTGGCAATCCACACTCTGGCAACATCATGAATTTTTTCAGGACGGCGTGAATTATTACACGCTCGCACTGGCGGCGATGGCTGCTGGCGTTGAAGGGGATTCAGAACAGGCTCACGCTTTACGTGGTTGGGCAGCGAAAGTGAAAGAAACTTGGGCGAACGCGAGCCGAAAGGCAGAGACGTTTGCTGGGCCGCAAGCACGGCTTGCTCTGATACTCAAACTTGAGCGAGACAAATCAGACTTTGAAGCAGCGTCCAGCCGTGTGCTGCATTCCAGCCGCGCAACACCCGCACAACGTTCCGCCGCGTTGCTACAATTACTCTCTGACAAGGGCGACCTGAATCAAATCTGCGTCGCGCGTCTGCCGTGGCTTGCTACCGCCGCCGGGAAATTCACCGCCACAAGCAAAGCCGCAGCGTCCTCACAAGAATCCAAACGCCAGCAGGCAGTCAGGAATTTTTTCCAATGGCCGGACAAAGAAGCGTTAAACCAATCGGCCACTCTCGATCTTGGCTTATTTCTAACGCAGCCGCCTAAAGATTTTGTTGAAGGCGAGGCCGCCGCAAAGATGCTCCGCGACTATTTTACAAAGGCATCCAAAAAATTTCCCGCACTTGAGACGGTGAAAGTCTCGTTTGATAAATTTGTTGCCAGCCAGACAGACGCCCTCAAAATCCCTTCACCTGGACGGAAGCCCAGCGGACTTTATCCGGTGGCCGCAGTATTCAAGTTCTTCCCCGCGCTGGAAACCTTGGCTGCGTTCCGTGCAGCGACGAAGTCATTGGCTGAAGCCAAAGACAAGGAACTTGTTTCAGATGCGGTGGCGGACTCGCGCGTAGCAGACCAACCACACTTTGATTATTTCACCAACCTTGCGCTTGTCAGCGGAGATGGTGACGACGAGCGCGACACACGTGCAGTGTGGTTCGAGTTTGATTTAGCAGCATTCATCGAGGCTATCAAAGCTCCACGTCGTTATTTTGAAGACACGATGAAGCGAGAAGCTTCTGCGGATCGCTTTCGCCAGCAAATCGCCGCAACGGAAGGCAAGGGACGCGAAGCATCCAGCACCGAGGAAGACAGTGAACCGCTTCCGGGGTTTGAGGGTGATGAACGTGTCCGATTGCTAAAGATCATCGTCCAAGATAAACTAAAATGGGTTGCGGAAGCTGAAGGCGATGCGAGCGAGGCAGGCCCAAAAGAATACGCAATCCGCGAGCGCACGGTGAGAGGCTTTGGTGAAATCAAGCGCCGCTGGCGCAGTGCCGTTGAATCCGGCAACGCCACAGAAAAACGCCTTCTGGAAATTCTTGCCGAGGAACAGACGGCGCACCGGGATGACTTTGGCAGCGCGACACTTTACCAACAACTTGCCAAGCCTGAATTTCATCCCATCTGGCATAACGAGGGAACTCAAGCGTGGCACGCAGAAGACCCGCTTACAGCATGGCTGCAATACAAAGAACTCCAAGCTGACTTGGCTGACAAAGAACGTGCGATACGCTTCACCCCGGCACATCCAAAATACTCGCCACGCTTCTTTATTTTTCCAAAGAAAAGCGAAGCACAGCCAAAGACCGCAAATCGTCACCCCACCAAACCCGGATTGCTCTCACGCCACGACCCAGGGCAGTTAAGTTTCACGGGCGGAGTCATTCTGCGCACGGAACACGGGCTTGCGCCAACTATCGTTCGGATTCATTACGCCGCGCCGCGTATTTGCCGTGATCAACTTCGTTCAAGCGGCGACACCAATCTTTACGAAGCGCCGTGGTTGCAACCGATGATGGCGGCACTTGGATTGGACAAGTCTCCCGAACGAGTCAATTTCGCAAACTGCCGCATCACACTTCAGCCCACCAATGAATCAGACATCCAGTTAACTTTTCCCGTCGAAGTGAATTCAGAAAAGATTAAAGCGGGTGTGTCTCGTGAAGCTGTTTGGGAAAATCAGTTCAATTTGTATCCTGATGGCGAAAATTTTTACAACGCCTCTCTCCGATGGCCGCACGAAAAGCAGCGCGCCAAACCACCTTTGCCGTGGCACGAGCAGTTGAATTCCTTCCGTTGTATCGCCACTGATTTAGGACAGCGCGACGCCGGGGCGTTTGCCCGCATGTCGGTTCTTGGCGGCAGCGATTTTGGCAAACGGCCATCACGTTTCATCGGCGAAGCGGGCGGCAAGAAATGGAGAGCGGCGTTAGAGCGGTCGGGATTGTTTCGCCTGCCAGGTGAAGATGCCCAGGTCTGGCGCGAAAAGAGCGGCAAGGATGAAAAAAATCCTGAAGACTCTGGTAAACCTTTTGACTTCCGTGAGGAACTTTGGGGCGAACGTGGACGACCGGCGCGAAGTTGGGAAGCAGATGACACCGCAGAATTGATGCGACTGCTAGAAGTTCCACCGGAAGCCAAAGAGCTTTCACTTTTGTCCGAAAGCTGGAGAAGTTTGTTAAGCTTCCCGGAGCAAAACGACAAGTTGCTTGTTGCCATGCGTCGTTATCAATCACGCATCGCCCGATTGCATCGCTGGTGCTGGTTTTTGAAAGGTGACGATAAGCAACAGAAGTCAGCCTGGGACGAAATCGCTGACTGCGAGGATACACGTCTGATTTCAGGCGAGCAAATCGCCCAGGCGAAAAAGCATGACCCGCGTCTGCAAACCGAACTGGAATCACAACTGCAAAAGCGATTAGAACTCGCACCCGTGCTGCTTGTTCGTATCGCCAACCGCATCCTGCCATTGCGTGGTCGTTCGTGGCATTGGGAAAAACACCCAGCCTCGAAAGCGCAAAATACGTTGCATCATCTTACGCAGAATGGGCCGAAGCTCGACAGCAAAGAACGCCCGGTCTGGCTTCGCGGCCAGCGTGGTTTGTCTTTGGAACGCATTGAGCAGGTTGAAGAACTGCGAAAACGATTTCAATCTTTGAACCAGACGCTTCGGCGCGAAGTCGGCGGCAAACCACCCATCCGCCGCGACGAATCTGTTCCCGATCCGTGCCGTGACTTGCTGGATAAGCTGGATAATCTCAAAGAGCAGCGGGTGAATCAGACTGCACACATGATATTGGCAGAAGCGCTTGGCTTGCGTCTCGCGCCACCACCCGCTGACAAAAAAACACTGCGTCAGCAACGCGACCAGCACGGCACTTACGAGAAAATCCCCGACAAGTCTGGAAAGTGGATTGGCCCGGTGGATTTCATCATCATTGAAGACTTGTCCCGTTACCGTGCCTCGCAAGGTCGCGCGCCACGCGAAAACTCGCGCTTGATGAAATGGTGTCATCGCGCCGTGCGAGACAAGCTTGAACAACTTCGTGAAGTGTTTGGAATTCCTTTGGTCGAAACACCCGCAGCCTACTCATCACGCTTTTGTTCGCGCAGCGGCGTTCCTGGATTCCGCGCCGAAGAAATCGCGCCGGGATTTGAAAATGAATCGCCTTGGAGTTGGATAAAAGAGAAAAAAGATGACCACGACCAACCTACTGCTGAAGCCGCGCACATCCAAGAGCTAATTCAACAGATGGCCGAGGCGCAAAAAATTCCGACACGTTCCGACAAACCACTAGCAATGCTGCGCACGTTGTTTGCGCCCTTGGCAGGCGGGCCAGTTTTTATTCCAATTGTAGATTCGATTCCCAACGCAGAGCTCGCTCCCAAATTGGTGCAGGCAGACATCAATGCCGCCATCAATCTAGCCCTTCGCGCAATCGCCGACCCGAGGCTTTGGACAATCCATCCGCGTTTGCGCTCGCAACGCGAAGGTGGAAACAAGCCAGGCAAAGCAAAAATGCAGAAAGCAAAAAAGGAGGCATCAGACGCACCCACGGAAGTTAAATTGCTGACGCGCGAGAAACGCAAGTTTGGCGAATCAGGCAAGCCGCTTGTGATAAAACACGCAAGCAGCGCCAAGCCTGACGACACGCGACAACCGAACTTCTTTGCTGACTTGGCTGGACTTAATGAACTCGCGGAGCAATTAGCGAAGAAAAATCCACGCGAATACAGTTGGTTGACGAAAGAATGGACTTCCGCCGAAATCTCCGGGGAAAATACCACTCCGCCGTTGGTCCATGGCAAATCATTCTGGGGAACGGTAAAAGCAAAACAATGGGAACGCATCCGGGCGATTAACTCTGCGCGGCTCGCCGCTTGGCATAGTAAGGGAGACGACGTTTCCATGTGAACAAACATGAGTGAGTCCACGTTGCGCACAGATGGGTCGTTGGAAGCCCAACCGCGCATGGGCGTGCGCAATTTGCACAACTTCATCTATTGCCCGCGGCTGTTTTATTTCCAGTGGGTCGAAAACATTTTTCAGGAGAACGCGGACACGGTGGCAGGCAGCCATGTCCATCGCAACGTGGATGCACCGTCCAAGCTGGATGATCCCAAGGAACTTGGTCTGCCGGAGGGCGCGAAGCTCCGCAGCCTGCGGCTGGAAAGCGAATCACTCGGCCTAATCGGCGTGGTGGATATTGTTGAAGGCGGGCCGGAGGGCGCGGAAATTATTGACTACAAACGCGGTTCGGCCCGGCGTGATGCCGAGGGCGACCGTGTGGCCAAGGAACCGGACGCCATGCAGGTGGCCGCGCATGCCCTGCTCTTGCGCGAGCACGGCGTCAATGCGGTTCGCGGTGCAATTTATTACGCGGCGGACAAGCGGCGCGTGCCGGTGGAGTTCAGTGAGGAATTATTTACCAAAGTTCGCAAGGCTATCGAGGAAGCCCGAGCGGTGGCGGCCAGCGGTCATTGCCCACCGCCGCTCAAAAATGATGCGCGTTGTCTTTATTGTTCCGCGTATCCGATTTGTCTGCCAAACGAATCGCTTTGGTGGTCTAAACGGCGCAAATCAACCGAGCCGGAAGGCCAGCTTCAATTTGGTTTCACTGGGCAATCGCAAGATTCCGTCCGCGACCGGATTCTTGAGGCGCTGGATTTTGCCGCTGAATCCACGGACAAGGAACCGACGTTGCAACCGCCCCGGCCCGGCGGTGATGATGGCGAGGTGCTGGTGGTGCAAACGCCCGGCGCGCAAATCGGCCAGCGTGGCGATGAATTAATTGTCAGCGTCAAAGGCGAGGACGCCCGCAAAATTCCTGGCCAGCAGGTACGGGCGATTTATTGCTACGGCGCGGTGCAGATAACAGCCCAAGCGGTTTCTACGTGCCTGGAGCTGGGCATTGATGTCGCCTACTTTTCGCCGGCTGGACGGTTTCTTGGAATGTTGGGTGGATTGCCGGCCAGCGGCGTGGACGCGCGACGCGGGCAGTATCGGCTGTTTGAATTGCCGGGCGTGCGGCTGCAACTCGCCCGCGAAGTCATCCGCGCCAAAATCCACAATCAGCGCGTCATGCTCATGCGCAACGGCGACGTGCCGGACCGCGTGACGAGTTTAATGGCGAACTTCCGCGATTCCACGGAGTCAGCACGCGACCTGACGGTGTTGCTGGGCATCGAAGGCAGCGCGGCGGCGCTTTATTTCGAGCAATTCGAGTCCATGCTCAAACAGCGGGACGATTGGAAATTTGACTGGCGCGGGCGAAATCGCCGTCCGCCGCGCGACCCGGTTAATGCCCTGATTTCACTCGGCTATTCAATGCTGGCGAAGGAACTCACGGGCGTTTGCTATGCGGTGGGGCTTGATCCATTCCTTGGCTTCATGCACCAGCCGCGTTATGGCCGCCCTGCCCTGGCGCTGGATTTGATGGAGGAATTTCGCCCGCTCATCGCCGACAGCGTGGCCATCAGCCTCATCAATCGCGGCGAGCTTGGCCCGGAAGATTTTATCCGCAGCGCGAACGGGACTTTCCTGAACGACAAAGGCCGAAAGCCATTTTGGGAAGCGTGGTTTCGGCGGCTGGACGCGGAAGTGAGCCACCCGGAATTCAGTTACAAAATGGCGTATCGCCGGATGCTGGAAGTCCAGGCGCGGCAGTTGTGGCGTTTTGTCCGCGGCGAAGCACTCGCCTATCACGGATTCGTCACCCGATGACCCTCAACGTTCAACCTTCAACTCTCAACCAGCCGGAATGAGCCGGATTCGTTACCTCGTCAGCTATGACATCAGCGACCCGAAACGGTTGCGGAAGGTTGCCCGATCCTTGGAAGGTTTTGGCGTGCGGCTGCAATACTCCGTTTTTGAATGTCCGCTGGACGATTTGCGGCTGGCAAAATTGAAGGCCGAACTTCAGCCATTGCTCAACCACGAAGAGGACCAGGTATTATTTGTGTCGCTCGGTTCGAGCACGAACGACGCCAGCCTGATTATTGATGCAATGGGGCTGCCCTACGAAGTCCGTTCGCGAGTGACAATTATTTGATTTTCAGGCTTGCAACTTTTTCCAGAAGGCGTTGAATAAATCCCGGCGAACTCCGCCACCGACCATCAACCTTCCGCCATTGGGTTGACATGATTTTTGAAATCGCGAACGACTGCGCCTGATCGCGGCGACGCGGCGCGAGTGTGGCAGTGCTGATGCTCGCCCGCAGGGACGCTCGCAATAGGAAGTTGACGCGGAAATACAGGTGAATTCTGCAATGCCTACTTACAGTTCCAAACGAATGTCAGGTGAAAAGCCATCGCGCTCGCAATTATGCGGGCGGATAGCTGCGGCAGAACGAGTTAGGAAGAGGCCACCGCAGTCACCGCGACTTCAGGAATCGTGAGGCGGGCGATCTCCGGGACGGGTGGGAATCTGACGGTAACACCGCAGTCACCGCGACTTCAGGAATCGTGAGGCGGTCTTGGCATGGGCAAGGGTGGCCAGTTGTGCTGTTACCGCAGTCACCGCGACTTCAGGAATCGTGAGGCGGGTGAAGCGGTGATGCGGGAGCAGTTCGCGCGCGAACCGCAGTCACCGCGACTTCAGGAATCGTGAGGCGGAAATAGCGGCGGGTTGGTGTGTGTGGCTCGATTCAAATTCATTGGCGGCTCCCACCCAATGTCCGCCACACACACCAACCCGCCGCTAATTCGGCTCCGCCTGCCTCCCAGCTTCGAAATGGTTTCGTTGTAACGAAAGAGGTGCAGCCGCGCCGTACCTATTGATTCAGCGCGCGTTCCCCAGTTCGCCAATCAAATCCTCGATGATCCAGTTTGCCCGCGCCGCCTGCAATTGGTCCGCCGCCGCGCCGTGCTGCCAGACCGCAAAACCGGCCAGGCAGGATGCCCGTCCCGCTTCGGAGTACGGGTTTAATTCAAACGCAACACTTCGCGGATTTTGGCCTTGATAATCCGCTGCCGCTCCAGAGATACCATGCCAAGTGGAGAATGAAGCTTGGTTTTATCCAAAAAGTAAATCAGATCGCATTGGCAGGTGGTCGCCACATCAAAACCATCGGCGCTGTTAAGCCGCACATCCGTTTTCAAAGGCTGGCCCCGAAGTGTGAAACACGCCACACCGTTCACTTGCGAATGCCGGTCACTGTCCAGCCGTTCCTGTCCGCTCACAATTACGAACCAATGGTCTTTCTCAAAACCAACGGGCCGGGTTTTCCAGATTTCCCATTGCCGGATTTTCATCGCTCGGGGTGCTGTGGCTGTTTTGACATGGCCGTTTCCAGTTTCAGCCGCTCTTCTGAGCCGGGATAGGCATCCGCAAAATAGCCTTCCGGCAAATCGCGGATAGCGGGGCCGGGTTCGGCGCGGGCAATCATAAACAGTTCCCCGGCTCGAAATACAAACTGCGGTGTTTTCTTGGCCGCGTCCAGTATTTCACCCGTCCGGTTCTTCAGGTCACTGGTCATAAAAACGCTCATGGCCCAAATATAGCCCTTTTATGGCCCACGTCAAACGAATATCCAGACACACTTTTCAGGCCCGCCGCTAATTCGGCTCCGCCCGCCTCCCCGTATTATTCAGCGCGCGTTCCCCAGCTCGCCAATCAAATCCTCGATGACCCAGTTTGCCCGCGCCGCCTGCAATTGGTCCGCCGCCGCGCCGTGCTGCCAGACGGCAAAACGAATTAATTTGCCGATGTCGGCATGCAACGGCCGCTGCGCGAGCAATCCCGCGAGGTAACCCGCCAGCACGTCGCCGCTGCCGCCCTGCGCCAGATGCGGATTGCCGGACGGGTTCACAAAAACTTCCCCGTCTTGCGGGGACGAAGCTCCATTGGAGCGAAGGCCCGCGCTCCGGCCCACGAGCGTCTGGTGCCCCTTCAGCACCACCCAGCAATTGCCAAACCGCCGCGAGATTTCGCGCAACGCCTTCGGACGGTTCGTCTGGACCTGCTGATTGGTCATGTTCAGCAACCGTGCCGCTTCGCCGGGATGCGGCGTGAGGACACGAATGGCATTTTTTGCCGACGGTCCCATCGGCAGCCAGTCCAGGGTGCTGGCGTCCACGACCACCGGCAAAAGCGAGTCGCGCCAAATCCGACGCGTGGTCGTCGGGGACATGACGTCAGCCAAACCGGGCGCCGCCAGCCCGGGACCAACCAAAATTGCGCTCACCGTGTCGGGCAGTTTCATGTCGGGCGTCCACAAATTCACCATTGCCGCCTGCAATTGTGTCGCCACCACGTGATAAACGGATTCCTGGGTAAAAAGAGTGACCAGGCCGGGCTGCGCGCGTTGTGCGGCGCGCGCGGCCAAAACCGCCGCGCCGTGAAAGCCAAAACTGCCCGCGATAATTCCCAAATGCCCAAACGTGCTCTTGTGACTTGCCGCGGAACGGCGCGGGGGGAAATTTTGAAAATCGTCCGCCTGCGTCCAGTTCAGTCCGCTGGTGTGCGGACACGGAACCAGGCCGACGTCGTCCGCGACTTCGAGCCGGCTGACAAACGGCCACGCGTTTTGCGCGAGCAACCCGGTTTTCGGCGCGCCGATGGTCAACGTGACCGCCGCTTCAATCGCCACGCCCGGCGACGCGGGGTCGCCGGTGTCGGCATTCAAGCCGGATGGCACGTCCACCGCCAAAACTGGAATTCCCGACCGGTTGACAGTCTCGATGAATTTTTTCCAATCGTCGGTCAGCGGCCGGTCAAGCCCGATGCCGAACAAGCCGTCAATGATCAACGCCGGTTTTTGAAACAGCGCTTGTTCCAGCTCCGGCAAATTGCTTTCGGGCGCAATGACGCCGAGGGTTTCGACGCGGCGTTCGTTCAAAAATTCCCGCGCGGCGCGGGCGTCGTCGCCGTTGTGGCCCTTGCCGGCAAGAATCAAAATGGCGTCATCGGGCCGCGTGAGTTGCAACGCGCGTTGCGCGATTTTTCCGCCAACGCGATGGATGACTTCGGCCTCGGTCTGGCCGGTCTTCCACGTGGCGCGTTCCCATTCGCGCATCTGGGCGATGCTGATGACCGGAAGTGACATGGCGGGAGCCTAGCAAAACTTCAAGCGGGGGCGAAAGCGGAAAACCGCGAGTGGGCGCGTCCGGGCGCACACTACCTCCGGAGCGCCGGCCCCTGCCGCGCCGACTTGTCTCGGCGAAGCAGTGCGAAGACGGAAGCTTCCAAGCGAAGGCTGGTCCGGCACGGCAGGTGTTGAGTTTTCCAAGAAACGCCGGACCGGAAATCGGCGCTCTATTGCTGCCAACGGATGAAAAGTGCCAACGGATTCTTTGATGGAAAATGTGACATCAGTTGGCGCCTCTCATCCATTGGTGAAAAGCGAGTTGGGCAAGAGCGCGACGTTTTTCTTCACGTCGCCGTTTAGCAACGAAAATCCTTGGTCGGCGCACGTAAAATTCTTACAGTCTGAACATGGTTCACGTTGGCATCGGTTACGACGTTCACGCGCTGGTCGCGGGACGCAAACTCATCCTCGGCGGCGTCGAGATTCCGCACACCAAGGGCTTGGACGGCCATTCGGACGCGGACGCGCTCATGCATGCGATTTGCGACGCCGTTCTCGGCGCGCTCGGCGAGGAGGACATCGGCCATTTTTTCCCGAACACCGACCCGCGCTGGAAAGGCGCGCCGAGCAAGGTGTTTCTGGCAGAAGCCGCCAGGCAGGTTGCAAAACGCAAAGGCAAAATCGTGAACGTGGACGCGACCGTCATCGCGCAACAACCCAAAATTTATCCGCACATTGACGGGATGAAGAAGCGCATTGCCGCCGCGCTCGGGGTCTCCGAAAAGCAAATCGGCGTGAAAGCCACCACGAACGAAAAGATGGGGTTCGTCGGACGCGAGGAAGGCATCGCCGCGATGGCGGTGGCGAGCGTGGACTTGCCATTATGAGTCCACGGTTCCGAGTCCACAGTCCACAATCATTGCAGTGTGCGAGAACTGGATACCCGACTCTGGACTCGAAACTGTGGACTGTGAACTAACAAATGCCCAAGGCTGAAATCAGTTGGAAACGGGTGACCGATGACGGTGTGAAGCTGCAGGTTTATGCCCAACGCATGAGCCGCGAGTGGCGGTTCTTTCAGCGCGAAAGGCGTTTCGACCAATGGCAATCCGTGCCCGAACCGCCGCTGGAGGACTGGCTGGAATTGCTCGACGCGGTGCAGCGGCTCATCACCCGCCGGCGTTATCAACCCGCCGACGAGGAGCGTCTGCGCCGCCGGATCCGCGAGCGGTTTCCCGAGGCGAAAATTTAGTGTGCAGGCGGCTGGACAAACCGGGGCGATTTGGATTAAAGACACACCATGTACATACCTTTTCGGCTGGCCATGGCATTGTCTCTCGGCGCAATCCTGACCGGAGGTTGCGTTGCGGAGAAGGGCAAAACGGATACCGGTGAAAAAACGACCGGCCTTTTCCAGAACTGGCCGACGAATGCCGACCCCAAAACCGTTGGCGTAAAGGTGGCGCGGAATTTTCTCCAGCGCGATTATCTGACCAACAAGGACGGGTGCATCGTTTATCCCGAAGCCTGCACCGCGTTCGGCGCACTGCGTTTCGCAGGGGCGGTGGGCGACAAGGAATTGTTGCAGAAACTCGCCGGGCGTTACTCGGTGATTTTGACGCCGGAAGGCCAAAAACTGGTTTCGACCAATCGCCACGTGGATTTCCGCGTTTTGGGCATTGTCCCGCTGGAAATTTACCTGGAGACGGGTGACGAACGTTACCTCAACCCCGGACGCGACCTCGCCGACCAGCAATGGGAAGACCCGTTGCCCGACGGCCTCACGCGCGAAACCCGCTGGTGGGTGGACGACGCGTTCATGATCGGCAGCCTGCAAATCCAGGCCTATCGCGCGACGAAGGACCCGAAATACGCCGACCGGGCGGCGATGCAACTTGCCGCCTATCTCGACAAATTGCAAAAAACCAACGGCCTGTTTTATCACGGCCCGGAAATTCCGCACTATTGGGGCCGGGGCAACGGCTGGTTCGCGGTTGCGCTCGCCGAAGTGCTTAGTTCGCTTCCACCGGACCACCCGAAATACGCGCGGTTGATGGACGGCTACCGCAAAATGATGGCCGGGCTGCGGCGCTATCAAGCGCCTTCGGGCATGTGGCGGCAACTGATTGACGACGACCAGGCGTGGCCGGAAAGTTCATGCACCGGCATGTTCACCTACGCGATGGTTGTCGGCGTCCGGCACGGCTGGCTGGATGCGAAGGAATACGGCCAGTGCGCGCGCAAAGGCTGGATTGGCCTGTGCGGTTACATCGATGAAAATGGAGACGTGCGTGAAGTCTGCGTCGGCACGGGCCAGAGCAAGGACACCAATTATTACCTGAACCGGCCGCGGGTCGTCGGCGACCTGCATGGCCAGGCGCCCGTGTTGTGGTGCGCCTGGGCGCTGGCGCAAAAATGAACGGCTGCCGCCCAAACGAACAACCCGCGCGCCCGCCGGACTGCGCACAAATTGAATTGCGCCGGGAGGTCATGCCCGCTGCCGAAGCGCCTCTTTAATGGCTGGCCACGGTCCGCCGACGGCGATACTTAAGGCCAACCCAGAACCAATCGAACCAAAGACACCACTCCCAACAACAGGACAACTACAACCACCGAACCAAAAGCGTCCAATTCGGCTTTCGATGCATGATTGATAGGGGTTACCGTGTTTATCAGATAGTAAACGCCACTTCGATTCACTTTACCCATATCCAGTCTCATACCGGGCCTTAAAGCATGAACCAGGCCAGACTTTTAAAAAATGTGGCAACTTGCTGAATTACAATTAGTTAAACCAGAACGGGTTTGTTTTTCGCTGACAAAAAAAATCCACCCCTTTACATTCCGGACGGATGGCCAAACCGCCCTTAATTATTGTTTCGCCGAGCATTGAAAAACGCGGGGTTGAATTTCATGACCTTTCCGTCAGCCTTTCGGTCAAATACGAAAATGCCGTGCTCGAGGCCGGTGGCATTCCCGTCACCACGCCCATCACGACCGATCGGCAGATGCTCGCTGAAATCGTCCGCCGCGCGGATGGTGTGTTGTTAACCGGAGGTGACGACATCAATCCCGACCTTTATGACAAAAACCTTCCGCGGGCCGTCCGCAAAGCCGTCGGCCTGACGCCCGATGGCGGCGGGCGTGATTTGCGCGAACTGGTTTTAATTGACGAAATTTTTCGCCAGCACAAACCGCTTCTGGCAATCTGCCGCGGGCATCAATTGTTGAACATCGCGCTCGGCGGCCGATTAATTGCGGACATTCGCCGCCAGATGCCCGGCGCGCTGAACCATTGGCGCATGGACAAAGCGGGCGAATTAGTGCATGAAGTGCCATTGACATCGGGTTCGTTACTGGCCAAGATGGTGGGGAAGCGGATTCTGGGTGTGAACAGTTCGCATCATCAGGCCATCTTGAAACCAGCGGAACCGTTAATGGCTGTGGCGCGAACGCGGGATGGAATAGTGGAAGCGATGGAATTGAAACCGGACACGGCACGGGCAATGCCGTTTTTGTTGAGTGTGCAATTTCATCCCGAACGATTGAGTGAACGATATGCTGAACACCGGGCGATTTTTCGCCGGTTTGTCGAAGCATGCAGGCGGAGACGATAAACATGAAAGCCAAAATTCTTATCGTGGACGACGAGGCGGATTTGCGGAATTTACTCACCTCGGTGCTCGAAGATCAGTACGAAGTCGCCCAGGCAGTCAATGGCGCGGCCCTGCAAAAGGCCTTTGCCCAGCCACCGCCCGACGTGGTGCTGCTCGACGTGAAATTGCCGGATGCCGACGGCCTGGAATTGCTGCCGCAAATCAAAAAGCGCTGGCCCGACACCGAGGTCATTGTGCTCACCGGACACGGCACCATCAGCATGGCTGTCGAAGCCGGACGCGGTGGCGCTTATAACTTTCTCGCCAAGCCGTTTGAAAACGAAAAACTGATGGCCGACGTCAAGTGCGCCGTCGAACGCAAGGAGCAAAACCAGGAAAACAGCACGCTCCGGCACGCATTGGAAACGATGAGCGGCACGGCATCGCCGATCTTCCGCAGCGCATCCATGCAGGAAGTCGTGCGCACCATTGAACGCATTGCCCCCAGCGACGTCACCGTGCTCATCACCGGCGAGAGCGGCACCGGCAAGGAAGTCATCTCCGACCTCCTCCACGCGCTCAGTCCGCGCAGCAAAAACAAAATCATCAAAATCAATTGCGCCGCCCTGCCCCGCGAATTGATCGAAAGTGAATTGTTCGGTTCGGTCAAAGGCGCGTTCACCGGCGCGCACACCGACCGCGAAGGGCTTTTCCGCCAGTCGGAAGGCGGCACGCTGCTGCTCGATGAAATCTCCGAAATGCCCATTGACACGCAAAGCAAGCTGCTGCGCGTCCTGCAGGACAACGAAGTCCGTCCGGTCGGCGGCAAGACCAGCTACAAGACCAACTGCCGCGTCATCGCCTCCACCAACCGCAAGCCGGAAGACGCCCTCAAAGAGGGCAAATTGCGCGAGGACTTGTATTACCGCATCAGCGCCATTTCGGTTCACCTGCCGCCGCTGCGCGAACGCCGCGAGGACATCATGCCGCTGGCAAACGCATTTTTGAAACGGTTCGCCGCGCAGGCCAATCACCTCATTTCGGGCTTCACGCCGGCAGCGATTGAGCGGCTCACCGCCTTTGACTGGCCGGGCAACGTTCGACAATTGCAAAATGAAGTCCAGCGGGCCGTCCTCTTGAACGAAAGCAACGAAGTGGACGTGGCTGATCTTTCCGTCACCAACGCCAAAGTCGGCTCGACCGACGGCACCGACACGAGTTTCACACTGCTCGAAGGTGTTGAACGCAACGCCATCATCCAGACCCTCAAGGAAACTGGCGGGAACAAGCTCGAAACCGCCAAACGCCTCGGCATCGGCCGCCAGACCCTCTACAACAAGATCAAGGCGTACGGCATCGAAGTGTGAACACTGATTCGTTTGATTGCTCGGTTATATTCCGTAGCGGGGCGATGCAGAAAGTGATCCGCATTGTCGAGCGGGTCGCCTCCACTGAAATGGCGATTCTGCTGACCGGTGAGAGTGGCACCGGTAAGGAACTGATCGCGGATCTGATCCACATCCGCAGCGGGCGTCCCCGATCCAACATATTGAAAATCAGTTGCTCCTCGCTGGAGCCAAAACAGTTAGAAGACGTTTACCGAGACACTCAGGGCGGGACCTTGCTTCTGCGCGATATTTGCGAGATGCCGGCTTACACGCAAGGCACACTGCTACGCCTGTTGAATAAACAGGAGGGCAAACCCGCCACGGATGACAGCGGCGGCGCTCCCAAGTCCCGGATAATCGCCGTGACAAATTGCAAACCGGAGGAGGCCGTCAAGAAGGGCACGCTGCTTGAAGAACTCTATTCCCGAATGAGTGCGATCAGGCTGCATCTCCCGGCGCTGCGCGACCGGCGCGAGGACATCATGCCGCTGGCCAACGATTTTCTGAAACGCTTCGCCGCGCAGGCCAACCGCGTCATCCACGGCTTCACTGCGGCGGCCGTTGACCGTCTGACCACGTTCGACTGGCCTGGCAACATGACCCAGCTTCAGAACGTAATAGAGCGCGCAGTCCTCTTCAGCGAAGGCGACTTGGTGAGTGCCGCCGATCTTTCCATCGCCAGCGCCAAGGCTGAACCCAGCGAAGGGACTGACACCAGTTTCACCCTGCTCGAAGAGGTGAAACGCAACACCATCATCCAGACACTCAAGGAAACCGGCGGGAACAAGCTCGAAACCGCCAAGCGCCTCGGCATCGGCCGTCAGACCCTCTACAACAAGATCAAGGCGTACGGGATCGAGGTCTGATTTTTGCCGCCTTGGCCGGAAGCTGTCCAACGCTCGATTCGAAGGGAATAACGGGCTGAATGGGAACTTGCGGCAAAAATCCTGTTCGATTACAAAACAGGATAGGCTGCAAAATCCGCTGTCGAATACCTGTAGGAGGCCGCTTTGACAGGTTCATGGTGACGAGCTATTTTACCGCCAATGGATTACGACTATAGCAAGCGCGGTTGCCTCCTACCCGAAGGCTGCAAGGACCTGCTTGATGTCAGCAAGCAAAAGGCGGAGAGCGGCTTCATAGTGACGGCCCGATTACCGGAGCTGCGGAGCGGAGACTTTGAGATCAAAGTCGAGGGAAGAAGTTTGCGCATTGTCGGCAAGCTGTCCAGCAGCCAAGTCCCATTTGAGAGCGTGATTGAGGTGCCTCCCGGTTACGGAGTCGCTGATGCGCAGGCCACTTATTTCAAAGGCCAGTTGCGTATCGTTGTCCCGAAGTGTTGAATATTATGATATTGGCAGCGACAGAGTGGTTCGTGGAGAGCCGCGGCCTAATATGAGGATGGCCTGCAAATTTTCCTCAGGTTCAAAATTTTTCCAGTTCTTCCCGAAGTGATTTCGTCAGGGGTTGAATGATATCCTCGCCGTATTCAAATTTGTAATCCACCGCTTGAAACAATTCCGGCACCAGGTGCGAGCTGCCCAAGCGGAGCGCGGTTTGTCCCAAACCGCAGCGCGTTGGCCTGGCATACCGGCACCAAAATTCCAAAACCATTTGGCAGTGTCTTAATTTGGATTTTAAGTTGAAAGCCGGAGCGCGAGTTGTCCCAACTCGCAGCATTTTCGACCAATCCAGCCGCTGCGGATTGAGGACAATCCGCGCTCCGTGACAAATAAGACACTGCCAACCAACTCCCATTCTTGCCGCGCTTCCCACGCCGGTCATAGGCACAGAATGCCATTTTCGTCCCGGAAACGGGCGCTGCTCCGCAGCCATTCCTTCGGCTCACGCGCCAGCAACGCTTTCACGGGATTATTTTCAATGTAACGCTGCGTCTTTAACTGATGTTGCGCGTCGCGCATATAAGTGTCGAAGTAATCTTCGCACCAAAACGCGCCTGTCCGTCGTAAAATCTTATTTGCCTCCCGGGACGTGTAGCGTTTCAATTCCTTGACGATTTTGGAAAGCGGCGTCTTTCTGATTTCGACCAGGAAATGCAGATGGTTGGGCATAACCACCCAGGCGAGCAGGCCATACCATTGCGAATGACGGAAACGGAGGGCGTCTTCCACCAGCGTTCCGATGTCCGGCCGACGCAGATGGCAGTCGCCTCGACCTCGATCCAGATACTTTTCAATTTGCAACCGGCGTTCGCGGTCGTCCTCAACCCTGAGCACGGCTTCCCATTCGGAACGCAATGCCGCCGGGAAGGAATCAGCCAGATGAAAGGTCACGAATTGTGTGAGGCCAGGTTCGTCGCGGTGCGGTAAATAACCACGTTCATTCCAACCGCAAAAACCACGTGTCGCGTCTTCACGACTCACCGGTGCTGACCATTACCGCTTGCCAGAGACCAGTTCGCGCACAAATGGATTATGTGGCGGACCAACGCGGCGCGCTTTGAACATTTCAGGCACGTAGAAATTAAAACAAAAAAATGGAACGTTGCAACGATTCGACGCGCTGCGAGTTGGGACAACTCGCGCTCCGGACGAATCAAAGTTTCTTCAATTCATCCTGTGCCAGTTGAATCAACGGCCTGATGGCTGCGGCATCAAATTGAAATTTACAACCCGCCGCTTGAAACAATTCCGGCAGCGGACGTGAACCGCCTAGCGCAAGCGATTTTTTGTAGTCGTTCAACGTCTTTGCCCGGTCGCGTTTTGAATTCGCCCAGACCTGCAGCGCGCCGAGCTGCGCGATGCCGTATTCGATGTAGTAAAACGGGTGGGTGAAAATGTGTAGCTGCCGGTGCCAGAGATTGGCCCGCGCCGCTTCGTACCCGCTCCAATCCACGTCGCCGCCAAAACGGTCCATCAATTCCAGCCACGCGGCGGCGCGCTCGGCGCGGCTGTGGCCGGGATGAGTGTAAATCCAGTGCTGGAACTCATCCACCGTGGCAATCCACGGGAAAACTCCGATGACCCCTTCCAAATGAACCCGCCGCGCGCGGTTCGCATCGGCGGCGGAATAAAATTCCTCGATGAATTCATTGCCGAGCAGTTCCATGCTCATCGAGGCAACCTCGCAGAATTCGATGGGCGGGTTGTTGCGATAAGCATGCAAATCCTCGTCGCGCGCGGCCAGCGCATGAAACGCATGGCCGGCCTCGTGCAGAATCGTCTCCACGTCACGCTGCTGGCCGACGGCATTCATGAAAATGAACGGCACGCGCGCCTCGGCCAGGGTCTGTTGGTAACCGCCCGGCGCCTTGCCCTTGCGATTGTCAAGGTCGAGCAGGCGCAGGTCCTGCATTTGCCGGAAACTGCCCGCGAGTTCGCCGTCCAGCCGGTCGAAAATTTTCTGTGCGCGCGAAACCATTTCGCCCACCGGCCCGAACGGTTTCAACGGCGGACGATTCTGCGGGTCAACCGCCAAATCCCACGGACGCAGATGGCCCGGATGCAATTTGTCGAGGCCAAGCTGCCGGCGGCGGGCGGCGTGGAGTTCGCGCACGGCGGGCATGACTTCCCGGGCGACCGCATCGTGAAAACGCGTGCAATCTTTCGGTGTGTAATCGAACCGACCGAGCCGGCGAAAGGCGTAATCACGGTAATTTTTGAACCCGGCGTTCCGGGCGGTTTGCTGGCGGAGTTCGATGAGCCGGTCGAAAATTTCGTCAAAATTGTCCACCTCCTGCAAACGCCGTTTGGCCACCAGTTCCCAGGCTTCCTGGCGCAGCGCACGGTCCGGCTCTTCCAGATAACAGCCCATTTGCACAAGCGTTTTTTCATCGCCGCGAAAGTTCACCGTGAGCGAGCCGGTCAACTTTTGGTATTGCTGGCAGAGCTTGGCGTCTTCGGTTTCGAGCGTGACGTTTTCCAGCCGGAACAGCTCGACGTGATTTTTCACGTCGCGGTCAAAGACTTCGTAACGCTGGAACGCCGGCCTCCGGCACGGCTCGTTATCGGTGGATTGCGCCGTGCCGGAGGCCGGCGCTCCAATCGCAAGCAGTTCCGCTCGTTGCGGGTGGGCGACGTAAATTGTTTCGAGCGCGACCTGGCGCGGCTTGAGTTTTGGCTCGACGTTTTCGACGAAGTGCAGGTAGGCCTTTTCCGCATCGGCATTGTCCGTGTGGCAGGTCATGGCGATATAACGGCGGGACGATTCCTCGTCCAGCGCGGCGCTGAGTTCGCTCCAGTCGAGCAACCAGCGTTCGAGGTCGGCGGCGGACTGGCATTCGGCCGCACGGGCTTCGAGCTGATCGAACAACGGCGCGATTTGCGGCCAGGCGCCGAGGTCAATGGTATGCGGAACAAAGGTGCGCGGCTTGTGCGCGGGCAATTTTCCAAACGGCAACAAATTCATGCGCCAAGGATAGGCTAAGTTGGCCCGAGGGAAATGAATTTTACACAACTCATTGTGCGCGCCGAAGGACGATGCCCTCGAACCGCCATTTCTGCCGAAATTCGTCGTAGGACATTCTGTCCAATCCATCCAGCGGATCACCGACGACGACCTCGGAATCGGTGACTTCGAGAACAGCAACATAGTGGTCAACCATGAAAGTGAACTTGATGACTGCCAGGACAAGCCCGGCATTTTTCAATTCAGAAACAGACTTGAATGCGTGATATTCAGCGATCAACCCGTCTTTGCCGTAACGTTCCTGCAGAACTTGCGCCAGAATGTCCGGCGGCGTACCGGTCGTGGCAGTGGTATGTGACAGGATCGCAATTTGACCCTCTTCCGCTGGAAATCCGAGTTTGCGAAGGGCGGTCACGGCGGTGGCGGGACCGCAGGTGTAACTGGTGCTTTGCCGGCAGATTCCATTTGGATCAATCTTCGTCTGAAGCCGGGCAAGATAATTTTGGTTGAACGCAGGCGCGAGAAACGGCCAAACGGACATGCCAGCAACAATCACCGCCATCAGCACACAAATTACGCCACGATCCCGCTTTCGCGGCAACCGGGAAAGCGGCGTTGTCAAAACCATCGTGGCAACAAAACCAATGACGGCAAATTTCCTGCGGCCCAGCATCAACCACGAAATCGGCGGGACAAACCACGTCGCGGGTTTATGCATGGCAAAACCGTAGAGAAGAATCAACGAAAGTGGGATGAAATAGCCAAGCGTCCAGTAAGGTTTTTTCAGCCGCGAAAACCAAAATCCGATCCCCGCTCCCGACAAGGCGAACAAGGCATCAGCCAACGACTCAAGCCAGGGAATCATTTGCCTTCAGCATAAATGAGCGCCCCGCGAGGGAAATGATTTTTGCGCCTTAGAACCTGGTTCTGACACCGCACGCGCGCACGAGACACCAGCCGCGAAGTGATTCAAAAATGGCGAACAATCCCGCCACCACAAAAATCAGCCCCCACAACGAATAGTCGCCGGCAATGACAATCCCGGCAACGAGACACAGTGTGCCGATGACGCCGCGCGCCATGCGACCGCGGAAATTAAGGTTGGGCTTAAAGAACCGGTTCACGGCATTAAATTAGCACGATGCGTGCCTAAAACCAACAAGTTCGTTGCCGGAGACGCTGGCCAGCGACGGCAGGTTCCGGCATAATGACGGAGCGTGGATTTACTCAATGAACATTATCTCTGGGCGTCGTGCATTTGGAGCGCGATTGCCAGTGGTTATCTGATTTACGGCTGGCGGCAGCGGGCCACGATCCCGTTTGTCGGCGGCGTGGCGATGACTGCCGCATCTTTTTTAATCAGCAGCGCGTTACTGATGTCGCTGGCATGTATCGCGCTGATGTTCGCGGTTTACTGGCTGTTGAAACAGGGGTATTAATTCGTCCAAGCAGATGAAAATCATCAATGCCCGCCACATCGGCCTCGTTCTCGCGCTGCTGACGCTGGATGCCTGTACTTTCAGACCCAGTCCAGCCGCACCGCAGAATTTCCCGCCACCAGCGGCCGCGCCGGAACTGCATACCAACCGCCTGACGCTGCGAATTCCCGCGGCGGATGCGCGCTTCCGTTACGAAGGCCGGTTTGATTTTTCCAATTCGAATGCGCCGGTGATCGTCTGGCAGGCCAGCCGCATCAGCCTCGACTTCGAGGGCAACACCCTCGGTTTGCTTTTTGACGATGCCCAAGGCCAGTGTTTTTTCAACGCGGAGGTGGACGGCTCGAACACGGTCGTCGAAGTTCGGGAAGGAAAACCGGCCCAGCCTGCCACGCGCGCCGGCTTCGGCCCCGGGCGTCATCACCTGGCGCTCTTCAAGCGCAGTGAAGCGGATGCCGGCACGGTCCGTTTTCGTGGCGTTACATTGGCAGCCGGTAAGAAAGCCTGGGCGCCGCCGGCGCCGGTTTACCGGCTCCGGATGGAATTTTTCGGCGACTCGATCACCGTAGGCGCGTGCAATGAAGATGGTGATACCGACCAGTGGGACAATCGCCGCACGCACAACGCCGCCCTCAGTTACACCGCCCTGACGGCCGCCGCGTTCTCGGCTGATTATCGCAACATTGCCGTCAGCGGCATGGGCATTGCCACCGGATGGGTTGACAAAAAAGCCGGCGAGGTCTGGGACAGAATCTATCCCAACCCGGCATCGCCGCGAGCAGACCTGATGCAGTGGGTGCCGCAAGTCATCTTTGTGAACTTTGGTGAAAACGACGATTCCTATCCCAAGGCCCACGGACAACCGTTTCCCGCAGGCTACACCGACGGCTATATCGCGCTCATCCGCGCCATCCGCGCGGCATATCCGTCCGCCCACATCGTGCTCCTGCGCGGGGGGATGTACGGCGGCGCGCAAAGTGAACTCCTGCGGCAGGCCTGGGAATCCGCCGCAACTCAACTTGAAGCAACCGATCAAGGCATCAGTCATTTTATTTTCACGCACTGGACCCGGAACCATCCACGCGTGGCCGACGATCGCACCCTGGCTGATGAGTTGATTGCCTGGTTGAAGCAGCAGTCGTTCATGCAAGCCTGCCGTCAACCACCCGCAAATTGACGAGCAGCTCAAAGTGTGGCGGATTCGTGCCGAATCGGAGTTCGGCGCTCCGTTGTTATCGTTCCTTCCGCGATGCTTACGGGTGCCAGACCGCACGATAGAACTGCGCGCTGGACGACATGGTGTTGGTGAGGTTGAGCGTGCCACTTGCCGGCGTGTTGGTGGAAATCGCAATCCAATTCGTCAAGGTCAAATTGGTGGACATCTGAATCACGTACGGTACTCCCGACAGGCCCTGAAGCTGGAAGACAAACTGGCTGGGCGCCGTTTGCGCCGATGCCAGCACAACGAGTGACGGTGCTGCCGGCGTGAGACTGAGCACCGTGGCCGAATAGGGCGCGAAGGTATAGTTGAAGCTCGTGCCGGCGACCGGGGAATTTGTCTGTGCAACGTCCATTGACCCGATGCCGGTGCGCGCCGCGTTGTCCTGCGGGATGCCATACGAGTAAATGGTCGCGTTGGAGAACGGCACGTAACCGGCAAGGTTGATGGCGGTGCTGAGGCTGGCGTAGGAGCTTTTATTGACCACCAGCATGGTCAAAGACCCGTTCGTGCGACGCACGGCGTAGGTGCC
>Ga0187848_10000517_pt1 | contig 35473 bp, 40 predicted proteins | sample June2016WEW_4_40_FD_132424 | JGI IMG/M metagenome (GOLD analysis project Ga0187848, IMG submission 132424) | Peatland microbial communities from SPRUCE experiment site at the Marcell Experimental Forest, Minnesota, USA - June2016WEW_4_40 | ecosystem: Environmental > Terrestrial > Soil >... | reverse complement strand
ATGCGCTCTTCAGCATTCTATGCCTAGTTCTAAATCGAGAGGCAGCAGAAAACACAGGAAGATATGATAAAGCAGTCTCACCAACCTACTTCAACACTTAATATCGGGACAAGGCAGCGCGCTACTTTAAGCGCATCCCAGCGGACCCGCCATTGGATTCGCTTAAAATGTTAAACGAATCCTTTTGAAAAGTAGATCCATAGGCACTATTAGTTTTGGAGTTGGTCTACAAACGAGGATTAAATAAGAAAATGTAACTAAGCTATAGTGAGGCATCCACTTGTTAAACGATGAACATGCTGCTGAAAAAGATATACAACAAGCTGAAGTTTTTGATGCATTAGGGCACCCCACGCGCATAGTTATCTTGAAAGCTTTAAGCGAAGGACCCGCTGGTTTTGCTGAATTAAAAAAGAAAACTGGAATAGAAAGCAGCGGCCACCTTTTACATCACTTAAACAAGCTTAACGGTTTAGTAAAAACGGACGAGTACGGCAAATACTGTCTTTCTGACCAAGGAAAAGATGCTTTACTGAGCGTACAAACAGTTGAAAAAGTTGCAGACTTAAAGGCAAACAGGAAGGCTGCAAATTACATTGAACATGCAGAAACAATCTTGAAGGCAATTACCGCTTTGTTTGCGGTCCTGTTGGTAATAAGTTCTGCAACGGCTTTTTACCAATTAAAACAGACAGGATTGTTTGAGCAGACTATTTTTCTCGGCGTTGGCTTCTTTGTGTGTTTAGGTGGCTATCTTCGAATACAGGCAGAGTATGTCTCAAAAGTAAGAACTAGCAACAAAGACTAAAAAATAGCAACAAAGCGCATGCGCCATTACGAAAAAAGTCGGCTTGTTTTTCAAAGAACGCTGTCTTGGATTGGAACTGTCTTTCTTTTTGGGTTTAAATCTAGGACCGTTTACCTTCAAAAAGATTTGGTGAACACACATATTATAGTTGAAGCGATTAGATCCTGCGCGTTAAATTTAGACGTGTGTTTAGATCTAACCCCCTGCACCACAATACATGAAAACTGTAGACCGAGCGATTTCTGAGAAACTATAGTATCCTTCGCTCTCATTGCTTTCGTAAACAAAAATTGACAACGAGTACTCGACAGCTGAATTTGAGACTTAAGCATTTCTTTTTCAATAGTTTTTTTAAGGTGATATACCAATAACCTTCCATCCACAGTAGGTATTTACCTATGGTCGGGGAGTTAACCGCTATCCACATCAGGGGAATGCAAAATCATGAATAAAAAATTCCAAGTAGCCACTCTTATAGCGTGTTTCTTTTTTTTAGTTGTGGTCCTTCCGCAAATATCCTATTGCCAAACATCAACACCAAGCTCTACGACACAGCCAACCCCAGCCAAAGCAGGAATACTTGGAGGTACCTCTACCTTATTTCTTATTGGCGGAATCATAGCGGTTGTAGCAGTAGTTATTGTAGTCACTTTTGTATTTGTTTTTAAGAAGAGGAGGAATGAAAAGAGTCTAAATGGCGGAGTTTCCTCCGGTGACTTCGAAGACCGGGTAATAAAAAAATTCAATGGTAAACCAAGCGACCCATCTGCGGGCGTAAGTGGGTTTACCGAGGGAGGTCAACCTCTTTTGATTAAACAATCCGATCCTGTCCGCTTGGCTGATATTGAAGCTTTTGTCAAAGTGCTAGTAAAAGGAAGAGCACAAAAGGGCATAATTGTAGCACCCGATTTTGATGACACAGCTCTTGAGGGAAAAATAACAGCATTGGATAATGGAATTGAACTTCAGCTGCTACGCATAAATGAACTAATGAATAAGCGCTATGCTGCTAGGATTAAAAACCTTGCAAGCTCACCTGTCACCTTTGAGGCGCCACCTGCATATGTAACAGACGACCAAGTGACCAAAACAGCAACTTTTGTTGAAAGAGCGCCAAATGAGCCCCAAAAAGAAGGGCTGAGACCTCGTGTCTTCATATCTAATAGCAGCACCCAAGTTTCTGACCAAGTGAAGAAAATGTTAGATTTTCTGCATTATGACTACGTCATGGGCGATAAAGAAGAAACAACTGTGCCAATTTCTGAAAATAAATTCGGGTTGATGCAAGACTGTGATTGTGCAATAATAAACATCGCTGCCGCTGAACAGGAGCGAAGGTACAGCGGACCCTACATCCTTAATTCAAATGTAACCTCTGAAATCGATGCGGCCTATCTGAAATACAATACGCAGGTTGTTCTGTTGGTTGAGAGAAAAGTAGATCTGCCTCCAAACCTTAAAGGCCTAAAAAGAATTGAATACGACACTGACGATCTATCTTTCAACGCGGCAATGGATCTCAAGAAGGCATTGGAAGACTTTAAAAAACTATAGTACTCTCATCTCTCAAATCAAGCTTGCCCCAAAGGCTCTCCTGCTCTGAGGGTTCAAATCCCACCCCCTGCACCAACCATTTAAGTCATTAGCTTTTCTTTATTTCTCTGCTGAGTAGCCAACCGCCCGCATATCCTTCGAAAAGAGGAACACAAGTGAAATTACACATATCCCTACTGCAGCGACAAGAAAGTCGGTCTTAACACTCATGCTTTGGATTATAAAGGCACCCAAAACTTGCCCGACTGGCATAACCGCAAAACTCCCCAGTTGGTCAACACCGAAGTACCTGCCCTGCATCTCTGAGGGCACAATGAGCTGAACTGCAGAGAGCCAAGTTACGTTCGCATATCCAGAAATGACCCCGACGGCGAGAAATAGCACAAACGCAACGATGAAACTTCGAGTAAACGCTGACAAAAGCATTGCCGCTCCTGCCAAGAGCCCGGTGGCTCCCCAGACAATTCCCGCGTAAGCAACTGCCTTGGTTCTTCCCACAAGAAGCGCGCCAGGCGCCATCCCTACAGCAAAAGCAGCAAGCAAGGAGCCATAAGCAGTCACGCCTCCGTTCAGCACATTGGTGGCGTAGATTACAACAAATGGAATCATCATGGCGAAGAATAGGTTGATAAATCCGGCTGAAACAGTCAGGTACAGAAGTCCCTTGTTAGAGGTTATGTATTTGACTCCGTCGGTGGCGTCAGAAACAAAACCTTTGCGAACTTCATTAACCGCTGTCAGACTAGGTTTCACAAGAGCACCAAGAGTCATAGACATAGTAAGCACCGCAGAGATGGCGAATGTTGTCGCATTAATCCCCAAAGCGGCAACAGCGCCTATTGTCGCCACTATAGCACCGCCAGCCGCGCTCGCTACAGATTGGAAGACCGAAGTTGCAACCTGAACTAGACCATTAGCATCAGCAACTTCATCAGAGTTAAGAATCGATGGAATCAATGCTCTCTGAGCTGGGTTAAAAATTGTTGAGAAAGTGCCCAGAATAAAGGAGACTCCCAGTACAAGGGGCAAGCTGAATCCTGCAAAATACAGATATGCCGCGAGTACTGCAAGCCCAAGGGCTCTTAGCAAATCAGAGAGTATCATCAGCCATTGACGGTTCTGCCTATCAACCAGGGTACCGCCGATCACGCTCAGCAGAACAGATGCGACTGTACTTGACAGGGCGACGTAGGCGACATCAAGCGCTGAACCAGTCGTAAGGTACACCAGCCATGTGAGGGCCACCTGCCCAAGGGAAAAGCCTCCGGTGGAAGCGGCGCCAGCATAGAAGAGCAGTGTAAAGTTGCGGTTTCGGAGCACTCGAAGAAGGCCCTTGTTCCCTTTGGATTTTGGTTCTGTCAAGGTTTAGTCATCTCCTTTTGATTTGTCCTACAGCTAAGCTTTAGGGTTGAAACCGAAAACTTTTCAGCCATTCAAGCGCCTGTTTGTATTTATCGGTGAACGAATGTAAATCTTTTATGAGAAAAACTCCTACTTTGTGGACCGTTTTATCCTGTATTTTTGTATTGGCGGCTATCCGCAGGGGTTCGCGGGTTCAAATCCCCCTGCACCATTATATAGGAAACTATAGGGAGTGTAGACGGGAGATGTTTTTGAGGTTAAGTCAGCTAAATCTTGTGCTTTCTGAATATCGTTTGGGTCTGAGAAGCGTAGTCCGCAAATACGCGCGCGCAGGACCATCTTTGAATTTCAAAACCCTGTGGTGTATAGCGTTTCGCGTCTCGCCAGATCTTACTGCTGCCGCATTGGGGACAAGAAGGCTTTATGGTCGTAGCCTCGTATAGTTGAGGCTCATTAGGGGCGTCTCAACGCCGGACTGGAGGTGGCCAGCTCCGACGCTGATGCCGCCAAGTATACCCGAAGAGGCAAACGCTTTTCCCTGCGCTTCAACCTCAACCATTACTTAGAGAACCTCCTGCAATCGCTGTAATCCCTAAAAACCGTTCGCAGAGTGACAGGGTACCCCTTTTTCTGACAAAATCTGACATTTTTCCTAAAAATCGTAACAAGCAACTGGGCGTATCCCCAGATTCGACTGCTGTGTCTAACTGAGGCTGATTTGAGGCACTTCCCGTAACGGTTCCTTTTTTCTGTAACGATTCTTTTTTAGTTTGTATCCCCAAAAACCCCCCGCGCAGACTGATTGAGGCGTTTCCGAGGAGTTTTCTGTAACGATTTGTGACGTTTTGGCTTCTTGATCAGTTTTTTTGCGCGCAGAGAAACGGATATGTTCCAATAGTCGTTGGTAAAGGCGTGTAATATTTTCCGTTTTACTTTTCTAAATTATCAATAATCAACGTTTGGGTTTGAACCATGAACAGAACGTTAAGTTTAGGGAATGCAAACATGATTATTTTAAGGGCATGCTTGAGACCAAGAATGAAGGTAGGTTCAAAACAGGAATTTGAAACCTTGATGAATGAAGAGGCCTTGTTGTTTACGAAGTACTGGGAGGCGAAAAGAAAGACTGGTTTCCCAGAATCGGAATTATAGACTAAGCATAAGTCAGGCAACGTTTTATTTAACTTTCTTTCTAGGCAGCAGGCAGCTTATGCCCTGTAAGAAATAAATCTAATATAGAACTTCCAGAGCTATGAAGTTAGAAAGGAACTCAGGCATATAGAAAATTGCAATCTCTATTTGCAAAGCATGAACCTTTGGATATTGAGCAGTTAAGTATCCACCAAGCTCAGGATGTCAGAGTGATAGACTCATTACAAGACAAAATGTCTAAACAAAGAAAGTTTGATGAATCTTTAAGCGAAGCGATTGATGAAGTATTAGCATCACTGGGAGCACCAATTAAAAAAACGGTATATTTCAAGCTGGAAAATGACCTTAACATCCGAAAAAACGAAATCCCTCAGCACATCGACGAATTCACCGATTTTTTATATAAGACCTTTGGTTTAGGCGCACCTCGTGTTGAAATTAAATGTATGGAAAATCTTAATTCAAAAATAAAGGTCAACATTAAAGTGACTAAAGACGATTGGTCTGTGTCTAAGTGGACACCAGAGGGTATGACCTTTCAAAAATATGTCTCTAGTGCGCGTAACAATTATTGTAACCCTTAGAGATGTGCATAATTCGTTTTTAATAGTTAGTTAGCGTTTTATTTAATTTTCCAGAAAGAAAAACAGAAAATAAGTAAGATTTTTAATTTTTTTGTGTGTTGTGTTGCTACGTTATGTTGTATCGTTGTGTGGTGTTGTAGTGAGGGCGTGGGTGCTTAAGGGTTAGTAGTATAGTAAAAGAGGGGGAGATTGGGTTAGCAGTTTGATTATAGCAGGAAGTAGAGGAGTAAGAGAGAGAAAGATTAAAATCTAATCCATCCAGCCAAAAGGACGAAAATCTATGTTGGTCAAAGCTATGAATTGTTAATCATTCCTAAAATATTGAAATTTCTCAGCGCGTCTCGAAATGTTTGTGAAGCTCAAAAAAGATGTATTGTTTTCTGATATATTCCGGGTTTGAAACATAGCTTATATTGTATTCTCTGGATCATAAGTTAATAGGAGAAGGGCGAGGAGAAAGGAGAAAGATTCCCCACATCCAGGGATTAGGAAACTTCATCCTCAACCCCTGCATACCTTCTGCATAAATCTCAATCTTCCATGAATGTTTGTGTGAAATGAAAAACGAGAATAATTTGTCTAAATTATTTTGTTTGCATCAACTTTGTAACCGCGAACTGTTAGTTCTTCACCAGCTTAAACTTTCACTGCTCATTAAAACCAAATTCAATAGCCAAAAGGATGATAATCCATTCGGTTAAAGCTAGAAGTGATTTGAAGTACGGACTTAGCAAAATCTTAAAAGCAAGTTAGCAACAGAGAAGCAATTAATACTAAAGTGACCAAACAAGATGAACAAAAGCGAAGCCTTAGCGGTACTTCACGAAATCTTTGAAACATGCAACGAATCTTTGATTATTAACTGCGTTTCTCTTGACCCCAAGCCTAAGGTTTCAAAAGACCCAGATTGCGCGTACTTAATCAGAATGAAATGCGACTTGGATAGCAACTCACGAAGCTATGTTCAGCCTATTTTGGATAAGCATAAGTTAGCCATGAAAGAAGAGAACGGTCACGTGATTATTTATGCTATATCCGCAGATTAGAAGTAATCTCTTTCCTTGACTATTGGAGTGTACTGCCAGTCACCTCTTAAGCTTGGGCTAGCTCATTTGATACGAGACCCGACTAAAACATAAACATTAATAATTTTGGGACAAACCAGCGTGCTAGTGGCAATCATTCTTGGTTTAACTACTCTCCAAGTTAGTCCTGAATCGCATCTAAGTAGCTTTTAATAGATAGAATAATGCCATATCATACCAATAGAGTGGAAGACTTGCTGTTTAAACATAAGAGCGTCGTGAAAGTTGATATGGCGGATTTGGACGGCGAGAAAGAGAATCTCGCGAATTTCTTGCGCAGCCAATTCAAATTAAATTCATCAATAACTCCTGAAGGATTGGAACTAAATATGGAAGATGTTTCGACTTACGCGTTGGCAAGAGGGGTAAACAAGTTTGTTTATCGGAAGAATCTAAACAGTACGCATTGGGTTACTGTGGAAAATAACGTGGTCAAAATCAACAAGTTCAAGAACCAAAAGAAAGCTAAGAAAAACAAGCACCCAACTACCCCATCAATAATCAAACACGGGTGGTAACAAAAAAGACAGCCAAATGTTTCCTAAATTTTAGAAAGGATTGTTAAGTTCCAGATACGCTTAATTCACACTTGTGTTATAAACCAAAAAACCAAACTGAAAGCTAATCACCAATTAAAAACCCTCATGTGCCAGACATCCTATCTGTAGGTAGTAAAATGTTCCATCGACGTTGTCTAAGCTTGAACAAGAAAGCGCATTTGTAATGTACCCTAAACAAGGCTATCACAAAGAAAAGCGGCAAGTGCTCTCGTTTCTACCTTGTCTGCCAATCGCAAAACTTTCATGATGGTCGGTGACGTTGACAATCAATTTTATTGCCAATTTTTTTAAATTCGTCAATTTAATAGAAAAACTCAGAGTATCCGTTGAGTTGTGGCTTGGCGGTTACAGTCACAAATGTTTAAGAGTCAATTTCGGCATTGGACAGGTACATTGTAGTCGTTGATTTTCTTAGTGGAGGTGAGTTTTTGTCAAAAATTAATCCAGGCACAAATTTTCATGATGATAATGATACTCAAACCACGCGTGCAGGCGGTATGCAGGATACTAACATCATAGATCCTAAAATGGACGATAAGGGTAAACTTCACTGCCCAATATGCGATAGAGTTTTTAATTCGAGAGAATCTTACATCAGCCACGCTTTATCTAAGCATCAGACCAGCGAGCCAAACGATGCGCGCAAGTTTTTAGCGACGGTTCCATATAGTATTGGTTTTCATTTTTTCATATCTGAAGGCCGATACACGGGGGAAACAGCTGTAAGTTTGGCAACCTTTGCCAGACAAGTTGAAGCCGCACCAATTGAGTCAATTGATTTTCATTTCAAAAGAGCTGACTTTCAAAAGTGGATAACAGATACTATTGGAGATACTGAATTGGCAACTGCAATCGGACACGTTGAGAAAGAACTTGCTGGTGAACCATTGAAACGAAGGCTTCTCTGGGTCATAAATGCGCGGGTAAAGGAACTTGAAAATCAAATCCAACTTGCAAGCAATCTCGGCGTGAAAAATAATCAAACAGACGGCCTATTAGTGCGGTGCGATTAAATCTCGGCGAGTTTACCTTCAAAGAGATTTGGCGAACCTATATCATAGTTAAAGGCGATTAGGCCTTGCGCGTGAAATTCAAACGTTGGTTTAAACCTAACCCCCTGCACCAACATATTCAAATCGTTCGGTGGTTCTCGTCGGCGAGTTTCTTGAGTTTCAGAGGTTTGGTTCGTCTGGCTTCTTTCAGCAAGAATTAGGTTGAGCCAATACCCTTATAAGTGCGTAATCACATAGTAGATTATGTAGATAAGCTAATAAGCGGAAAAAATGAATGAAAAGTGATAGCTCAAGCAAAAAATAGAACCCGGAATCCGGCAGTCCGCTTATTGGAAGAACGCTTGAAACGTGGAACAGTGCAACAAAAAACTATGTTGGCGATTAAATATGGGTCGAATTACTGCAGATCTCCCGAATGAGTTGGAAAAGCAACTCAGATTAAAAACAGTCGAAAGGTTCGGCGGGAAAAAAGGCGACTTGTCTAAAGCTGTCGAAGAAGCAGTAAGAACGTGGATTGCCCGGAAAGAATAGATTCTCAAGTTTCTTTCCCGTAGGAATAAAACGGCAGCAATAATGCAAAAAAGGAACGCTCTGATCCAAAAATAGCTTAGCAACAGTTGATTCTTGTATTCTTAGGATTCTAATAATAAATTAATCGAGGTGAAAAAAAATGAGTGAAGAACAAAAAAAGGCGACTGTGAAGGCGATCGCAAAAAATGAAATCGCAGTAAAACCTGTAAAACATGTTCTTGCCAAACACGTTCCTGCCAAAGTTCCCGCTAAACGTATTCCTGCCAAACAAGTTCCAGCAGTTCATGTTCTGACGACCTTTGACGATTTAATGGATAATTTTCGCAAGAATTTCATTGAAAGTATAGCTTTTCCATTTGAATGGATAAATATTGAACCAGTAGTTCCGGTCCGCGAGGCAACTGTAGATCTGGTCGATGAGGGAAACAAGTTTGTGGTGCATGCTGAGATGCCTGGTGTAGCGAAAGATAAGATTGACGTAGCCCTTACGAAGGATGGTATCGAAATTTCGGCTGAAACAGATGTTGAAACAGAAGATACTGAGAAGAACTTTGTTGTCAGAGAACGCGTTTACTCGCATATTTACAAACAACTGTCGTTCCCAGAAGAAGTAATCCCTGAGAAAGCTGAATCCACATTTAGGGACGGATTACTCGCAGTCTCCATCCCAAAGAAGACGGTTGCACCCGCACCTAAAAAGCACAAAGTGACAGTGAAATAGCCATGATACCAGCATTTTTTATGCTCACTCACTATTTCCTGCAATATTTTTTGAGAAACCACACAATAATGTGACCGTGAATAAGGCTTAAAGCGAAGTCTTTTCTAATCTTAGCCCTTTTGGAGCTGTGGTTTTTTCGATCTTGTGTCAAAATCATCGATAGCGAGAAGCCACCTCTGTTTGCTTTTTATTTTGCCGGTTTGAGTTTGCTTGAAACGATTTGGTAAATAACGATGGCTGCGTAGAAGCCGTATGAAAGTATAAGTATGGGGCGGTGAACGGCGTATTTAAGGTCGCTGACCATGAGTTCGATATGTTTTCTGGTTGTCCACACTTCATCTGGCCGAAAATGTACGCAGTACGGTTCATAGACTGCTAGGACCTTGTATTCCTTTTTTTCAATCCAATCTTTGATGTATCCGTCCTCGTATGTATGTAGCTGGTAAGGTATTTTGATGTCTTCAACCGTTGTTCGTCGAATTAACGTGTCGTGGGTTCCGCCTCTTTTTTCGAATATCTTCATTGTAACCCTTTCAAACAGCTTCAGTAATTTCGATCCTTTTAACACAGACCAAATTTCGATTCCCCAAATGGCGCCCACATCATCTTTTACTAGTTTTTCCGCTTCGGCAAACCAGTTTTTTGACAGGAGAACGTCGCTGTCTACAAACATAAACCAGTCACTTTTTACCAGTTGAATTGCGGTCTGCCTAGCGCTGCCTCTTGTTCCCTTTTCCTGAACGAAGGTAACGTTCCCGTATTTTTCTTGGAACTCCTTCACTATTTCTGCTGTAGTGTCAGTGGAGTAGCCGTCAACAATAATCAGGTTGTTAACAGGTACGTTCTGGTAAACAGAATTAATACATTCCCTCAACATCCGTCCGCTGTTCATTGTGAGAATGGCAACATCTATGGACTCCATCATAATCACCCTAATTTTTGTTAAGGCAGTATCTTTGGTTGAATAGAAAAGTTTTGGTTGCTTGTTGTTGCCATCTTTTGGCTGAATCAGTAATTGATGCGTCTGTCAAATGTGTTCTCCTCTTAGGCGAAAAGCATTTTTAATACCCCATCAAGCCGCAGCATCGGGAGCATATTGGAAAAACTCCGTTATCACAGCTTCTTAGGGCGCGTCTGAATTTGCGGTGTTTTTCACTGTTGTATATTTCGAGGATACTTGATTCCTTAATGTTTCCTGTAACGAAGTCTGGAAAGTCTCTACATGTGACGGTATCTCCGTTTGGCATTACGTCTAACTGGAACCACGGTGAAACACATTTTTTGTATCCGAAGAAATTTTCAGGTTCAGTATAGTATGTTCGGATCTGCTCTGGTTTGAGGTCAGGTACAAACAGAATGGGTGTGTGGGTTTTTTTAGATTTTATTTGTTGTACTTGCTCAGCAATTTCGTCTATGTTCAATTTTGTAGTGTCACGGACGTATCCTTTCCATGCGAAAGGTGTTACGCCTAACTTTTCTTCGGCTATTTTTGTGTGTTTTAATCCTATCCATTCTTTGGTGAACCATGAGTAGTAGATTGTCATGCCGTCAGGGCTTAGTTTTTCTGCTTCTTTAACAGTGTCAAGTAATGTGGATTCGTTGTTCTTGGAGATTGTTGTGATAATGAAAATGCCAGGTTTTGTCTTTTTTTTCTGTTGCTTTATTTTTTGGATCGCCAATATTCCTTTTTTTGCTGTTTCTAATGCGCCTGGGACGCCTCGGCATTTATCGTGAATCTCTCTTGGGCCATCGAAGGAGACGCAAATCATGTCCCATCCGTTGTCAACTATTGTTTCAGCGTTTCTTTCTAACCCGACCCCGTTTGTTACTACTTGAACCGTTAGTCCTTTTTGTTTCATGTAGTTGACAAGGGGAACCAGTGGTTCGTAGAGAAAAGGTTCTCCGCCCGTTATGTAAACGTGAACTTTTTTTGGGGCAACTTCGTCTATTACTTTTTTGTAAATTTCAACTGGGACTTCCCCGGTAACTTTCGGTGTGTCCTCTCTTGCGTTGTATCCGTTTTGTCCCCATTGTGCACAAATTGCGCATCTGTGATTGCAGCGATGCGTAATTCTCAGGCTCAGCAACCAAAGGGCAGAGCTGCTTCCATCTTCATTTCGATAATCTAGTCTTGATTTAACAAACCCCCTGTATGAACCTCTAATAAAGCTCATCATTAGTTCGGGGTTTCTGCACACCGGAGTAACGAATTGTGTTGGAATCCGTCTCATGAATACTTCTCGTTTGCTCTACATTTTAGGATGGTGTACAATTTAAATTTGACCCATATGCAGTCAGATTTGGCGTCATCCAGACCCCTAACTTATGGCGTACAGGTCTTTCTGATCATGGTTGACTCGATTTTTATAACAAAAGACAGAAAAACAGATGCCCATTAAATATACCTTAAGTGGTGATTGAGTTTGGCGTTGGATTGTTTTTTTCCTGGGAAGACGATTTTGATAGATGCTTCAGGATGGGGCGATCTCTTATTAGGTGTGGTGGTTGGCGCGCTCAAGCCTCCAGACCCTATGGTTATGGAGCGCAGAATTCCCACTTCTTCTTTTCAGTCGCCGAACTTCAAGAACAAGAAATATTTGGATGACGCGGTGAAGATTGCCAGCGAAATTGTTGCAGTAATGCAGCCTGACGCTGAAACCTGTTTTAAGGTTTGTTCAGAATACGTTCTATCAAATGTAGGTGTGTACTTACTAAGCTTAGGGTTTAAGGTTCAAAGGGTTGAATCCACAGGTGAACTCAAGCAGTTGGTTGAAAGAGGATATGTTAGATGGTGTGTTGAAAAAGGGGTGCCTGAGGAAATGCTCAAAGACAAGAGGCGCTTTTGGACATTTCTGGAGTGGGTTGCTGAAAAGCCTCACTTGAGGGAAAGCCTTGTAAAGACTGGGTGGGCAAGCTGGGAGCACAAGTGGCGAGAAGAAATATTCAAAAAGACCCTTAAACCCACGTGACTAAACAATTTAGTCATTTTCTTATAATGTCAGTAATCTTTTGACAGTTTGTTTATATAAAAATGAGCAAGAAAACTCCTGACTTCATTTAGTAAGGAGAATGTTACTTGTCGTACCAGTAGATCGAAAATTTTGATGCGCATGCTGAATTTTTGCATTCAAGACCTTGCTCAATAACATTGGCTATGCCTTCGTCTTTTCTAGGTTTATTTGTAGACCAAAACGGGTGACCGCTGTCGGGTCTAGTGACCTGAATTTGGCTTTTGCATATAGGACAACAAACAATTACTTTCCCCATACACATAGAATTATCCTCCACAATTACTGTGGAGATTCCCAAACATATCCTTTCCCTTTCATGATATCGACTGACAAAGGTAACTTCTCCAAAGAGAGATAAATTGAGTTATTGTTTGTATTTAGCCTCAATTGCCCTTTGTAATCGGTTGAAGCAGTAGTAGCTTTTAGTGATGAGACGACACTTTTCTGCACTTTATTCCACTTTTTTTGACTTTTTCCGACTTTTTTTTGACTCAACCTGCAAACACTTCAAACCCTAAATTAAAAAAGCAACCCAAACCAGCCTGAACAAGAACCAGTAAAAAACCAGTAAATAAAGCATAACCACAACATATAAGCAATGCCACAAGAAGAGTACAAAACGTTCTTAGCTAAAAAAGGCCAACTAAAGCACACGAGTTATTTTGTTAAAGAAAAATTTGAATAAACGAAAGAATCAATCCGTAGATGGACTAACCTTTTTTATGGATTAAAAGAAAGAGCTTTCTATAGTTTAGATTATTAAAAAGAACAGGTTGGGTCTGAGCCTTAAACATGTTCGCGGCCCACTGGGGCATGTCTTAGTCGCTGCATGATCTTTCACCGTTTTGACCACGCCGCTCATATCCCCACTGAAACACTGCTGCATGACCAGCCCATCGAAGCAAAGTCTTTGTCGCGTATCAATTTTTCTGCTGTTTTAATTGACACGCTCAATGCCTCAATGCATCGCGTCTAAAGCGTGCTCCCCGACCTGTGACTAATGATAAACATAAGTTTGATATATCTTGTCTTGAACAAAATCGCGGCAATAAATCCATTTGTTAAGCTGATAAAGACCTTATTTCTATCTAAATTCATCTCATCAACCGAAACTATCTTCAAGAGTCAGAATAGCCTGATTTCATTTTTGACATGAACTGCGCAATTTGACATGAAAAACGCAATTTTTTCTAAAATTCAATGGCGCACACGATGCTCCCAATTTGTGCGACAATTGTTATAACGAGTTTTCTTTAGCCGATAGGGCTGATTGCGCGCTGCATTTGTGCGGTTGCAGTTTTCTTTCTCTGTTTTGAGTTTGCAAAAGCTCAGAAGGACATCGGAAATGCATTTCCAGTGATATATGTTAGGCGAAAACAGTGAACTTTGGTTAATAAACTATTTATTACACACCAGACACACAAAATAAAACTTTAGTGAAAAAAGATGGTTGAATACAAGTGGGTTGCGCTTTCGAATACTACGCTTGGCACTTTGATGGCTTCTATCGACAGCACAATTGTTTTAATTGCGCTACCGGCCATCTTTCGCGGAATCAACATTAATCCTTTTACGTCTTTTCAGTACATGCTGTGGATACTGTTTGGGTATAGCATTGTTACTGCCACGTTGCTTGTCACTTTTGGCAGACTTTCAGACATGTTTGGGCGCGTAAGACTCTACAACCTTGGATTCCTTATCTTCACAGTTGGCTCGATACTGCTTTCAATAACCCCAAGTCAGGGCGACGCAGGGGCAATCGAGATAATAGTTTTCAGAATAGTCCAAGGAATTGGAGGCGCATTCTTGTTCGCAAATAGCGCTGCAATAATAACTGATGCATTTCCAAGCAATGAACGGGGAAAAGCACTTGGAATTAACCAGATATCTTTCCTTGCGGGTTCTATAATAGGTCTAGTTATGGGGGGAATTCTAGCGATTTATGACTGGAGACTCGTTTTTCTAGTGAGCGTCCCAGTTGGGGTGATAGGCACAGCCTGGTCATACATGAAGCTAAAAGAACGCGGCACTATTAGAAAAAACCAAAAATTGGACATTTGGGGGAACATCGCCTTTGGCGGGGGCTTAACATTAATTCTAGCAGGCGTAATCTACGGTTTGATACCGTATGGAAGTTCGGCTATGGGCTGGGGTAATCCATGGGTCATTGCCGCCCTCATCGCTGGGGCGGGTCTTCTTATTGCTTTTCCATTTATCGAAAGGCACGTTACTGATCCAATGTTTAGGCTTGAGTTGTTTAAGATAAAAGCGTTTAGTGCAGGCAACATTGCTTCGCTTTTCAGTTCCATGTCAAGAGGCGGGGTTTTGATAATGCTTATTATATTGCTCCAAGGAATATGGCTTCCTCTCCATGGGTACAGCTTTGATTCCACACCGTTCTGGGCAGGCATATTCATGATACCCATGTCTATAGGCTTTGTCTTAACTGGGCCGATCAGTGGCTGGCTATCCGACAAGCATGGCGCAAGACTTCTCGCTACTTTAGGTATGGTGATTTCCGCAGCTGCTTTCGCAGGGTTCGTGCTACTTCCAGTCAATTTCATTTACTTGTCTTTTGCAGCTGTGCTTTTTATAATGGGAATCGGGGGTGGTGTCTTCGCTTCTCCTAACATGGCGTCTATAATGAACTCAGTGCCCGCAGAACATAGAGGTGCAGCATCAGGAATGCGCGCAACCATACAGAACAGTGCAATGACAATAAGCCAAGCTGTCTTTTTCACAATCATAATAGTGTCGCTTAGCGGTAGTCTTCCGGGTGCGCTATCAGCTGCAGTTACGAGTGCTGGTGCGCCTCCGCAGCTTGCACAGATCTTCAGTGCTACGCCAGCCTCAGCAGCCCTCTTCGCCTCATTTTTAGGCTACAACCCAGTCGCAACAATACTTCATACCCTTCCTCAATCGTTAGTAAGCACCGTACCAAAGGCAACGATTAGTTATCTCACGGGATCAACCTTCTTCCCAAATGCAATTTCATCCCCGTTCATGACTGCGCTGAGAGAGGCGTTCATCATTGGCGCGATAATGTGCGTTGTAGCTGCAATTTGCTCCGCACTAAGAGGCGGAAAATACGTATACGAAGGGAAAAAACCCACAGAAAAAGCGTAGAATTTTTGCACTCTCACCCTTTTTGTTCAAGAGGTCTACACGTGCAAATAAAGAAAGTGGTGAATTCCTTGCCTATGCGTTTAACTGAAGTTATAATTTGACCACAAAAATCTTATTTAGTCGCGTTTTTCTTAAGAGAGACTATGCCGGCAGTCAAAGATATCATGACGAAGGATGTCGTTTCAATCGGTGTTGATGATAGTGTTTTTGAAGCAGCGGTACTCATGAGTTCCGACCGAGTGGGTTGCTTGGTGATTATGGATGGCGAGGTGCCCATTGGGATAGTTACTGAAAGAGATTTTGTTAGAAGGGTTGTGGCGAAAAAATTGCCGCTGGATACTAAGGTCTCGGAGATTATGTCTAAGTCTCTTATTACAGTTGATCCTGATGCTTCGCTTAAGGAGGCAGCTAGGCTAATGTCAAGCAATAAAATTAGAAGGCTTCCGGTATTGAAGCAGAAAAGATTAGTTGGGATAGTTGTTGCTGCCGATTTTGTGCGAAATCTTGGAAAAATGACTGTCTCCGAAGAAATATTGGAGGCCATGGGCCGCTACCCTGCCACTTTTCCGTGAGATGGTGACAGATCGGAGTAACAAAAATCTGCGTTTTGAATTTAACTGCATTAACTTGCATGGAAAACAAAGACAGACAAATGTCTTAGGTTAGTTGAATAGAGCATCTCAAGAAAAAACGGGTTCTCTCTTTGTTCTAAGTTCTAAACGTGCAACTACATCTGTGGAGGGTTAGGTGGCGGCTGTGTTTCAGGGGGAACTGAGGGGTTAGGCGTTTGGCGCATGGCGATTTTTTTAGGAAGGTAAACTGCTGCAAACCCTATGCCGACAAATATCATCACGAGCAGCGCAGCTTGGCCAATTTGGCTTCTGGTGGCTACACCTAGAAAGTCAGTGGCGTCGTAAATGCCATGAATGAGTGCAAGTACCAGTATGTTTCCACCAGACCAGTAGTACGCAATTGACATGGCTAAACCGAAAGTTATTAAGTCTATAAACGGCAGGGCGCTGGCGACGCCGTATGTTAGGGCGTAGTAGGCGTGGACGGAAGCAAACATCACACTTGAAACAGCCGCTAATAGAATCCAGTATCTCCCCCTGAAGATGCTGAGTAGCCCCCCATAGATGAAGCCGCGGAACAGGTACTCTTCAGCCGGACCTACCACAAGTATGGAGACGGGAATCATCAGCCACGCAACGTTGGACGGTACGTTGAGTACAGGATTCGGCTTGTTTAGCAGGTTTGCGGCGTGAGGGTCAAAATGCGTTATTATAGCTAAAACTATGATGGAGAGTAAAAGGCTGATCATGATTAAGACCCCAAATAGCCCTAAGCCAAATTTGGCGGCGTCCTTGTTGTTTTTGTTCGCTCTGTGGAGCAGTTGTTTGCCAAAGAGGAGGCTGACAACTAGAACTGGTATTCCGTAAACGACTAGGTACCCGGTTATTGACCCGTAACGTATGAAGTATTGTGAGTAAACAGAGAGGAAGATAACTACTACACCTATGAGGTAGAGTTTCTTAGACAGTGGGTTGGTGGGAAACATCTTTGCATTCACTCTAATACTAAGTTAGATGAGGTTGCCCAATGTTGGTTCAACTCATCTTTGTAAACATTGTTTATTCTGGAGTAAGAATCAAAAGGCACTAAAAAAGTTAAGTTTTGTTTGACAGCAAAAAATTCACGAAGGACAGCAAAACGAGTAATTCACATTTTATCTGGTACTCACATCTTGAACATTTGTTTTGGTTGTTTGTCGGTTGGGCTTCTCTCGATTTGTTCCAGAACTCTATTGCCCAGGTCAAATCCTTCTCTGCGATTTCGCGGTTGAATTTGTTATAGTAAATGTTAGCATCATTAATGGAATAAACTGCTTCTTTTAGGCCGTTCCTGATTACGGTGCGTACCACGTTTTGTCTTAGTTCTCTGCTTCCCTTCGTCTTTGGGTCAGCAACTACAATCGCATAGAACAGCCTGCTCGTGTCGAAACTCATGTTTTCAAGCAGGATACCGTAGGTTTGCGCTTGCACATGATAAGATGGATAGGCTACCTTGCTTCGGCTAAACTTATACTCAAAAACAACAAGCGGAAACCCACGCGCAAAAAGTACCGAATCAGGCTTACCGGCCAACAGTACATCGCCTATTTAGAGAGAAGAAACATTTCCAAAGCAAATACTGGTTTTGTTCCATAAATTTTCTGCCACAGTTCAGCCCTTTTAACTTTGATCGAGTCTTCGGTTAGCTTCTCATGAACTTCAGTGCCGATGTGCTTCGCTTCAGTTTCTACCTTACCGTGGATATACTGCATTTCAACTTTTTTCTCGCAGTAGAACTGGCTGGCAACGTCACTGGCAATAACAAAAGGTCGGTCGAAACGTAACCGGCCATTTTGCTCTCGCTGGTTTTGGCTAAGCTCCCTGAGCAAAGAATCAAATGTCTCCAGCTGCGCTTTCCAGTCAGTCATTATCAAGCACACACATAAGCACATAAACAGTTAACCGTAAACAATAACACAGTGTAGCCGCGTTTACACAGTAACATCATAGGGTTTATCTATAGTGTTTTATAATAAGAGGATGTTAAATAATTACTTAAATGATAGTAGGCGAAAAGTAGTATGAGCGGAAATAGTGACGCAAACATTTTAGAAATCGAGATTGACCCTAATGCCCTCAATTATCTTAAGAAAAATGGCAATGTTTTCATACTCACAGACTTTGAAAATCCACAATACTCTTACTACAAGATTAAGGGTTATGAGGCTAATCTTATAATTGAATTCGAAGAGTTTGTTGATGTCTGCAAAACATACCTCGACAACTCACGAACAGAATTTACTACTGCAACATTTAACGTAACGTCTCCAATAAATTTAAAGCATAATAACTTAGGATTTTATCTTGCGAAATCTGGTTTCTCAACGGTTAATGATTGGTTGAAAACATTAAAAGATGAGGATGCAATTCCAGAATGCTCAACTGGACGCAAAACATTCTATCTTTATCATATTCATGTTGCTTAAAATAGCCTTTTCTTTTTTATCTTTTTTGTTTTTTGGCTTTTGGGGATTTAGGCAATTTACACAAGGCTTATCTCAAGGCTTGAATAAAAGCCATTAAACCTAAATGACACTGTCTTTAAATCTTAACTAAAAGCATCCATAAAACCCGATTGTTAAGCGATAACTACCCCGTTATTTATGTAGCTACAAAAATTACAGAAGTTTTGTGCCTTCCATGCTTAAGGCTGTTACTTCTTTCCTTTAGCCGGAAGTTGTTGTCGCATCTGTTTCTTTTTTAGATCTTTTTCTCGCTGCATTTTCTTTTGCTGCTCAAGCTGTGTATTCTTCTTTTTTCTTTTCATCACGCTCATATATTCACTTTAACCAAGCAAACAAACGCATCTCGCATTCTAAAACTTTACCCTTTCTGGAAGAAAATTAGAGAACTGCGCGTGATCTTTATTGAATAAAACCAAACTCGCCAGATTTTTTTCGAGCTTAAAGGGTTTTTTCTGAATCTAAACAGTCAAAAATCAGTTGCTTACCTTTCCATTTTTGGCTGTGTTGTTTGTCTTGATCAGAGCTTGAGAACTGAAGCACAAGATCGAGGATAAAATCGAAGACTCTTTTTCCTACGAAATTATCTTAAGCGTAGAGTCAGGGCTCAGCTTGCTTTTAACTCCGAGAGAAATCATTATGAATATTGGAGACTAATACGTTGGTGTATCTGTAAGTTTGCTTGAAGGGTAGGGGATTTGACTATTAAAACTTTGATTTGCGGATGCGTATATGAAGAAAACGATTGGATGCTTATAAGAATAAAGGAATGCGAAAAGCACCATAAGGAACGAACCAGAAAAAAAGAATACAGACCAAAAGCGGAATGTAACAGAAATGACACAAAAGGCGAGTAAAATGTTCAGCAATGCACTCGGCGTGTTCACCGAACAAAAGTCAGTTAGATGTTAATCGCCGACCGAAGAATATGTCATCCCAATCCAGGTATCGGCGCGAGAAACATTCAAAAAAAAGAATGCTCATTTGGATTACCGTTAGTTCACTATTACATTGACTTAACCGTAATTATTTCTGCCATAGTTACTGCTAGTCTTTTATAGTATAATTGACATCACTATAGTGTGAATACATGTGTCTAAACTAGAAAAAAGCAAGAATAAGCAAATAGTAGCAAAGGCAACTCCAGTGAAGGAAATACCTGAAGGAAGAAAAATCGCCAAGATTCCCGAGTATGATGCAGTTTTTAAGCAGATTATTGAGAGTCCTGAGCGGATGTTTAAGGTTGAGGTTGAGGGTAAAACGGTAAGATCAATGTACGCGCCATTCTCATTTAGAGTTAAGTCATACAACAAGAAACCTGACAGAAAATTCAATACAGCACTCAGAGTCCGCAACAAAGAAATATATATTGTCAAATTGGACAAAAAAGAATAAAACACTCAACCGCATTCTTTTCTGCAAGTTAGAGCAGATGTAAACTATGTCTGAACATAAATCCGAATGGCCTGACTCTGGAGATCTCGTAATCGCCACCATAGAGAGCGTTATGGATTATGGAGCTTACGCTAACCTAGATGAATACAATAAGCGAGGGTTCCTTCACATCTCAGAAATCTCCAGCGCCAGAATAAGAAACGTCCACGACTATGTTCGTGAAAAACAAAAAATGGTTCTCAAAGTTCTCCATGTAAACCTTGAAAAAGGCCACATTGACTTATCCCTCAGACGCGTTACAAAACGCGAAAGAATTGAAAAAATCAAAGCTTGGAAAAGAGACCGCAAAGGCGAAGTACTTCTGCGTGCGGTCGCAGAAAAAGTAGGCTTGCCCGTACATGAAGTCTACCAGAAAGCAGGCGTTATCTTGGAGGAAAGCGTCGGCTTATATGAAGGCTTCGAAAAAGTTCTGAAAGAAGGCGCAGAAACCCTAACTAAAATTGGCATACCTGAAGACATCGCCAAAGCCTTCGCCCAAGTTGCAGAAGAACGCATTCATATCAAACTGGTGAAGGTCAAAGGTACACTTGAAATTCGTTGCATGAAACCCAACGGCGTTAAATGCATCCAAGCCGCATTCATCGATGCAAAGAAAGCTCAAAAAGCTAAAGACGCTAAAATCGAATTTTGCGTTATCGCAGCCCCCAGATACAGCGTAGAAGTCTCAGCTGATAACTGGAAACGTGCCGAAGAGCTTCTCGATGAAGTAAGCCAAAGCGTAATCACAAATATTACTAAGGCAGGCGGTCATGGCTCCTTTAAAAGAGAGAAATAGTGAGGTGAAAACATGAGAGATGAGACCGACAAAACAATATGGGGTCACGTAGAAAAACTGGGCAAGGGCACCCGAGCAAACTATGACCCTGACAAAAAAACCATTACTTTCTGCTTTAAAAGAGACCCACAAACATCAGGCGAACAACTAAGAAAATTACGCGAAACTCTTATGAGCGAACTAAAAGAACTAAGCTATACCAGTCGCATGAAATACAACGGAGAAGTAATTGCAGACAATATAGAAAAAGAAGATGTAACTATTGTCAAGAAAAACCACCAACTCATAATTCACCTCAATAAGAAGGGATCTAGCGACAAAAAGGACGTTTCAGAGCAGCCAACTTAGTTCTTGATTGAAGTACTACCTAAAAAGAAGCAGCTCCTAAATTTTTTGGTTTTTACAAAGATATTCATGTCCACTTTGCTTGAATTTACACAGGTCAAAGACCTTCCGCTATACATCCTTACTACCCTTTGGAGGAGAGCTGACCGAGAACTCAAGCTTAACGCATGCTTAATATGCAGCTTTTTTGTATGGCTAAATATAAGTTTAGACAATAGTTTTCATTAACAGTAACCGGTGAACTATAACTGTTAACCATAACCCAGCTTAGGAAACAGACGAAGGAAGATGGCAGTCCGACACTTTGGATTCTCTTCCAAGGAGATCAGTGAAGATTCCGTGTTGTGGGTCGACGTTGAGGATCCATCGAATGCCGAAATCAACGCGATAGAGAAGAATTTCAAGTTAGATGAACTGTGTCTGAAGGAATTGATTGCGGAAGGGTAAAGGTCAACTATTGAGGAGCAAGAGAACCACATAGCCTGTGTTCTTAATTTTCCTAAAAGGGACGGCTTTGTTTCCGACGCGAAAATGGAAGATCTCGCGCTACTGGTAGGAAAAAAGTGGATTATTACAGTCCATAAGGGTTACTCGGATATCAAATGCGCCGTTTATAAAAAAATCAGTAAGCACGGCTATTTCGCGCTTTCACTTTCACCTTCCACAGACATTCTCTTGTACATATTCTTAGATTTAACTACGAATGAGTACTTTTTGCTTTCTGATTTAATACATGAAAGATTGCAGAATTTGACCAAAAAAGCAGGTGCACTCTTTAGGGAAAGACCAAGACAATTGGAAACAAGCTTCGGATTAGAAATCTCCAAGTCATGAGACCAAGTGTTGACCATGAGACAGTCCATAGGCCCAATGCGTGAAATAATGGGAAAAATAACTAGAGTCGAGTTTGCCCTAGTTTCCAACAATTCACTGCCCCGCTTTGAGGATCTATACGATAGGACAATCTCGCTGATCGAAGTGGTAGACAACCATCGTGAAGAAATCAGAGATATAAGCGACACCCTGATCAATGTTCAGACCTTAATCACCAACAACATAGTCAGAATCCTCACCATTATCTCAGCAATTTTTCTCCCCTTAGCCTTGATTGCCGAAATATACGGAACCAACTTCGGAAAAGGGTTCCTTATTCCAGGCAGCAGTAGCTCGTTAGGCTTCTACGCAATGGACGCGATAATGATTGGCCTAGCTGTGATCCTCATAATAATTTTCAGAAAAAGAGGCTGGTCATAAAGGCAGCACTTAAGCCAATATCCGGGCGGTCTGCTTGGCTCAGAAACGGAAAAAGCAGAGTCAGAAAGGCGACGCCCGACAAGTTAGACGAGCTAAAATAGATAATACTTTTAAAGCAAATAGCGTTTATTCCAAAGCAAAAGAAGGGCAAGATGTTGCGAAAATTCAATGTAGTCATAGCGGTTGGTGGTGCAATAACGCTCGTTTTCGCTTGGCTCAACAACATCTCTGTCCAGACCGACCTTGTTCCAACAATAGTTAACGGCGAAGTCATCGCCACTTCCACCGCGATAATATTCACCGGCATATTCTTTACAATAGGATGCTCTAACAGACTGGTGGAGCTTCAAAGAAAGAAAGACCACCCGTACTTTATTCTCGGTTTCCTCGGGGTGGCCTCAATTTTTGTTGTAAGCACTTTCCTATGTATGATAACCAACAATTTCAGCCTTGCCTTAAAGCTCAGCTTTACAGGTTTGATACTCGCCACCGGAACTTTCATGAGTCTAATAGCATTACTCATCCTGCAGCTAACTCCACAAAACTCAAACTCCAGCGACCAACAGTAAAACCATTTTCGGGAATTTTACGATTCAATTAGCGCGCATTTTGGTAGTGCGCAAATTTTATAAGCATATATCGGTATTTCGATATCGGTAATTCGATATGTGGTTTGATTGGATGAAACACAAACGCCGCGGCCTTCACGGCTGGGTTTTATATGCGTTAGAAATTTCACCAAAAAACGGCGCCGAAATAATGGACGCCATGGAAAACATGAGTCAAGGCTGGTGGAGACCGTCGCCAGGCTCCGTATATCCTCTGCTTGACACAATGACCAAAGAGGGTTCGATAAAAAAGAGAGAAGACGGCAAGTACGAGTTAACCGCGCAGGGAAAAGAGGAAATGGCTTGGCCTTCCAGAATGAGGTCAAACTTCCCGCGCACGCTAGATGATGTCCTGAACGAAATGAACAGTTTCGTCTCATACTTTGAAGACCTCGCAAAATCCGACCCTTCCAAGCTCTCTCCTCACATAGAAAAAATCAAGGAACTCCAGTCAAGGCTCTCCAAAATAACCATCATATAACAAACCCTTTTAAAAAAAAGAATTAGGAGAAAACAAAATGTCAGCAAACAAAACTGAAACGTCAACTTCGAACATAATTACAGTAGAAAACCTTTCAAAAACCTTCGGAAACCTCAAGGCAGTAGATAACGTAAGTTTCGACATCAAAGAAGGCGAAATCTTCGGTTTTCTCGGGCCAAATGGCGCCGGCAAAACGACCACCATCAACATGCTAACGACCCTTCTGAAGCCCACATCAGGAAAAGCTGTGGTCTGCGGATTCAGCATATTCAAAGACGCGAACGAAGTGCGAAGAAGCGTTGGAGTCGTCCCGCAGGAATACACGGCGGACGAGGACATGTCAGGAATCAACAATATCATTCTTTGCGCAGACCTTTACGGAATGCCCCGAAAAGATTCGAAGGCTCACGCAAAAGAGCTTCTAAAACTTGTCGAGCTTGAAGACGCAGCGAACAGGAAAGTCTCCACTTACTCAGGAGGAATGCGAAGGCGCCTAGAACTCGCCTGCGGCCTGATCAACTACCCGAAACTGCTTTTCCTCGACGAACCCACGCTCGGCCTTGACGTTCAAACGCGAACTGCAGTTTGGAAATACATCAAGACGTTGAAGGAAGAGTACCAAATGACACTGTTCCTCACCACCCACTACCTTGAAGAAGCCGATTCCCTTTGCGACAGAGTGGCCATAATAGATCATGGCCGCATAGTAAAGATCGGATCGCCTGAAGAACTCAAACAAAGCGTAGGTGGAGACGTCATCGTCGTCGACGTAAAAGAAAAAGAGTCTGATATATCATCCGATATAGCCAAGATCCAGCTCGTCAAGGAAGTTAAGAAGCAAGACAGCAATTACAGGATCAAGGTGAACGATGGGGAAGAAGCATCTCCCCAAATAACCGACCTGATCCGATCCAAGGGACTGCACGTCACCAGAATCTCTCTGACAAAGCCCACCTTAGACGAGGCATACCTCGAATTAACAGGTCGTAACCTCAGAGAGGAAGAAGTCGACAAGCTGCAGATGTTCCGTCAACGGGTAACTATGAGGAGAGCCAGGTCCTAAGGTGACAATCATGGACAAAGACACGATAAACACCAAAATCGACGCTTCAAAAGACCCTGAAGGCCAAACCAAAATGCCCGAACAGGTTTTAGCTGAACAGGAACGAAGGTTCAGGACAGCTCCAAAGCTCAGCAGGAGTCCCTTTCACGGTTTATGGGCGCTGACAAACAGAGACCTTCGAAAGTGGTACACTAACCCAATACAACTCTTTGTGTCACTAATTCAACCAATTATCTGGCTTGGCTTGTTCGGCAAAGCCCTGAACTTTGGATCCTTCATTGCCGGGTCAGGAGCCTCCATAGCGCAACAGGACATAATTTTGAAAGGCTTTTTCGGAACAACTAGCTACTTCTCATTCTTGTCATGCGGAATGCTTGCTTTCATCGTCCTCTTCACTTCCGCGTTCAGCGGAATGTCAGTAGTCTTCGACCGTAGATTCGGTTTCCTAAACAAAGCTCTGAGCACACCAGTTGCACGCGGATCAATTGTGATGGGCAAAATCCTACAAAGTGTCGGCAGATCTCTGATACAAGCTGCCATAGTTCTAGTGATTGCAGTAGCTCTCGGAATGGATACGGCAAATTTCAACCCTCTAGGAATCGCTGGTGCATTCGTCATCATCTTCCTTATGGCCGTCGGGTTATCTGCGTTGTTCACGGTGCTCGCGCTAAGATCAGGGGATTGGCAAACACAAATGGCAATCATAAACTTGCTCAACCTCCCACTACTATTCGCAAGTAACGCGTTGTTTCCGGTAAAAATAATGCCAGCTTGGCTTCAAGACGTCGTAAAAGTTAACCCCGTAAGCTACGCAGTCGATGGAATAAGACAGTTGTTGATTGGAGCGACAGGCATGAATAGTCTCTTGCTTGACTTCTCGGTTGTGATAGGATTCGCAGTTTTATTATCTGCAATCGGAATAGTTCTTTCCTGGAGATTCCTCTCTAAGTAACTCGCGACACAACTGGAAAAAGTCGCCGATCCTTTCTCTTATTGGAAAGCGAGCTTATTTCAAGAAAAAAGCAGAGCGCCCGCCTCTTGCCCAAAAAATACGTCAGATACAGAAAGAGCACCCACGTTTTTTCAAAATGTAGACGAAAAAAGAGGGAACTCGCTGGGGGAAAAAAATGCTCAATTGGTAATGACATCTCGCTAGAGGTTCAAATCCTCCTGTTCCACATCAACATCAAGGAGCAAGCATCAAATTATGTAAGATTTAAATGACATCTCCGTATTACTTGCTTTCATTAAAAATTCCATGAGAACTCTTCATGTCATTGATACCAACAGTCTCTAATCCGTTTCTCGGAGCGTTTGCTGGCGGCTTATTATATGGATTAGCTGTTTGCACCGCAGCGTGCGTACCTTACATCGCAAGTTACATTGCAGGCATCGGCGCTGGTTTTCGCAAAGGAATTGTTGTCACTCTAATTTTTAATTCTGGACGAATAGCAGCTTACGCCTTAATTGGCTGTTTAGTCGCTTTATTTAGCGGTTTGTTTAGGTTGACTTTGTCTAGTTCTGCAATTTCGCCGTTTCAAATTTATTCTTCAATTACCTTCAGCATTGTGACTATGATTATTGGCGTTAGCGTTCTTCTAAAGTTAAGATCACCGTGCGAGTGCAATCTACCAAATAACAAAACCTCGGTAGCGCAGGGAAAGACAGGGAGGTTTGGGTTTGATTTTGGTGCTTTTTCGCTTGGTTTAAGCAGAGGGCTAATCCTATGTCCACCGTTGGTAGCGCTTTTAATTTATTCGTTACCTTTCTCAACTCCAATCGGCAGTGTAGGTTTAGCTGTCTTGTTTGGTTTAGGAACTGCTTTGTCTCCGATGCTACTGCTGGGAGGAGCTACCGGTTGGCTTCTGAACAAGGCACCCTTATTGCGGAAATGGATTTCAATAGGGGGCGCAGGAATACTAATAGTACTTGGAATTGCCGAATTAATAAATGCAATAATCAAACTATAATAATCAAAATGACGATAATAAAAGTCTTGAAAATCAAGCAAGACGCTATTAATTTATTGTTCTAACCAGTTTCTTGATTTCATCATTGTTTTTCCCGCAAATTTTAATTCCAATGCGTCGTCATAGGGGCATGCTTCAACACATCGTGCACAAAGTATACATCTGGATTCAGTTACGTCACCTCCTTTCTTCTCGAACACATCTGTTGCTTGAGTGGGGCAAACACGTTTGCAAACTCCGCACTTAGTACATTTTTGCTCGTTCTTATTCAAGCGTGTCATGGCGATTTGTTTGAAAGGGGTGAAAGAACTGAATAATGCCGTTAACCCGCCTAGTGGGCAGATTCTGCACCAAAACCGCCTGTAAGCTAAAGCCAAAATCGTGAACGCAATTAAGACGGCCAAGTCTACGGATGTGACATAACTACCTAATGACCACAGCGGCCCATAAGTTATTTTGGAGACGTATGACCACTTCATTGAGCCCAAAGCACACTCTATGAACACACAAAGAGGCCTCATTGGACAAACTTGGCAAAAAGGCTCGTTGAGAAAGCCCACGTTTCCAGCTTCAGTTCCTTCAGGCCCGCCTGGGCTAGTGCCCGGAATAAGTTGATGCCCAAATATGGCGTATGACCCAAAGATAACGCTAAGAATCAAAAAAACCGCGATAATGATGTATCGTGATTGTGCAAGTGCCGTATTTGTTTTTTCGGAAAAATGCAAATGCCGCAACCTTGTAGCTTTGCGGATTCGAGTCAACACATCCATGTATAGACCGAAAGGACATAGCCAGCCGCAGAAAAACCTTCCTAAAATAATCGATGCCAAGGCTATCAAGCCTATAACTATTCCTATCTTTTCCAAACCTGAGGTAGAGTATAAAACGTCATAACCTCTTGAATAGTTCCAAAATGGAAAAATGTAAGCTTGAAGTTGCCAAATTGGACAGGTAACTGTTCGTCCATTAGGGTAATAACATGCTAAAATAGGCACAGAGAAACCATCTGGAAACTGGTTCCCCAAAAGATTCCCCCCAACTAACAGGCTGCGCGGCGAAGGCCCCAAAGGTTGGAATAATGGTACATCAAACGGACCTAATATGAGCCCCATAAAAACAGCAAAGACGGCGGATATTTGAACAAATATTCTTAGTGAACTGATTTTACTGGTTTTATCTTTAGCCAGTTTAAAGATAAGGTAGATGCCGACCACTACAATTAAGGCGAATACGGGTAATATTATGTAGCTAGGGTTCTCCCACGTCATCTTTCCGTGCCTTCCTATTTTTTATTTTAGTGCTCAATCTTTTCTAATTATCCTAACCACTTTCACTTGGTTTTTCTTTGTTTTTTACTTTAATTCCAACAGCAATAACTACCACTACAGCCACGGTAGTTGCTATTCCAATGACAACTGAATGCTGCTGATAAAAGGGCAAGTTTGAATTCGACGCACTGCTTCCAAAATCTGAAAAGTTAAAGTGAACTAAGCTTACATTACCACTTTCACCGTTTATGGTCATAGTTCCATCATTAGAAACACTCCAATCTGCGCCTTCAGACAAAAAAGTTTTGCCATTGACAACAACACTCCATTCGTAAATGGGACTCAATCCGCTTTCTTCAGGGCCAAGGCCAAGGTTTACAATCTGCTTCCCCCTACCTTCAACTACATATCTCAACTGTTCAATCTGAAACCCTGTAATATTGGATGTTAGGTAAGATAAAATTGTAAGATTAGAGTTCTGAGTTGAAACCTCAAAGTTTTCAAGCGGCGCCGATCCAGTTAGGAGCAAATTAGTAAAAGTCCAAGAGTTATTTTCAAAGGTTGCCGTAAAGTAGGTGCCATTTACTGCAAAACTGATACTGCCATTATAGGCGGGAATACTGAATTGGTCTACAGGGTTAAAGGCTATGTTAGTTTGCGCTTGCGCATTAGAGCAAGACAAGGGAAAAATAATAATAATGACAATTATGGCAACTCCAGCTGAGACTATATAACTATTAATTGTCCCCAAGCTACACGCCATACTTTACCATATGTGACAATAGGTTTGGCTATAAGGCTTTAGGCTCTAACCTTTTTGGGGACTGCATTTTGGCAAGGTCAAATCTTTGGCTTTTTAAAAAAACTGTGGTTCCAAAATCTAAGCCAAGCCGAGCTAAAGTAATCTTTCAAAACATTGGTGAAGCTCTTTATACTCTGCTGAGAGTTAGCAAACGTATAGGATAGGTGCATTGACGGTTGGTCCTAGCTCAACCTTCAGCAAGTCCGCTCAATTACCTACGAGCGCATCCTATCGTGTGCTTGCTTTTGCTTTCTCCTGGAATACCATAGTACCTTTCAAGTTCCAGTCCATTAAACGCTATAGTTTTGAACCATGCTCAGTTTGTGTTTCAGCTCGTCCTGAATTTAGGTCTTTACGGTTCGGGAGTCATTTTGATTCGAGAGGCTATTGTACGATGGAATAAGGCGTGGGCGACCGTCCTGCTTTTGGGAGCTGCCTACGGAATCTTAGAGGAGGGAATTGCTCTCTCGACGCTTTATAATCCGCTAGCAGGTCCAGTTGGTAAATTGGGTTACTATGGCCATTATTTGGGAGTGAATTGGATTTGGGTTGCAGGCATACTTCCTGTGCACATGATATTCAGCATTGCTTTGCCTATCATTTTGCTTGGATTAGCGTTGCCTGAGACGAAAGGGAAGAGTCTTGTAGTTTCAAAAAGAGGGATTGCAAGCGCCTTCGTAATTTTATGCATAGATGTTTCTGTGCTGTTCTTGCTTGTCACGTTTGATGAGCACTTTTGGATGGGGTGGCCAGTTTTAATATCAAGTTTTATTGCTATGGGTATTCTCATAAAGGTTGCAAAGCGAGCACCCGCAGATTTACTGCACTCACGTACCAGCGCCCCAAAGATTAGTACTAATAGTTGAACAATTAGGAATCGGAACGGGAATTCCCGCCCTTGCTGACTTGGGTCTTGTTGTTGCGGTTGAAGCTTTGTTTCTTATCTACGTTCACCGAGTAGTTGGACATGAAAATAATTCAAGGCAGCTCATAGCTTTAGCTACAGGTCTAGTTGTTCCAATTGCCACAATCGGTTTAATTGCAGAACTATCCCTGCCACTAGTACTTATCGTCGATTTAGCATTCGCGTTATTTATTTGGATGCTCCTTCGAAATTACAAACCGCAACAAATTGTGGCTGAAAAAGGGCAAACATGAGACCTTAGGGAGATGGGGCTGAAGATTTTCACGGATAATTTGTTTTATTTGCGTCGAAGGTGCCTTTACCCTTGAAATAGGTTCTTACGTATTCAATTGTTTGCTTGAGTTTTTTAAAGAAGCTAATTATGCTGACCATAAGTAAGACAGAGCCTGTCCACACTAACATGGTACCTTGAATGGCGTAAGCTATTGCAGGGGATTGATGGGTCAGGAGAAGTGGCTTGACTGTTGAAAACAACAACATATAGATTGCGAATTAAGAGAACTTTAGTTTTTTTTATTTGGTCACAACCGAGTAAAATTTAAAGCATATATTCTCAAAGAAACAAACAACTCCAGAAGCCATAGAATGGAGAATTTGAAACATGTCGCATAAAGGGGAAGTATATTCAGCGTCAGGCGCCTTCTTTTTAGATAACCCGATAAGACGGTTGATTCAGCCGCCTTCGGAACTCATAGAGAAACTTGTCATAACCCCAAACGATTTAGTGGTAGACTTCGGGTGTGGACCAGGGTACTTCACAATTGAACTTGCAAAAAAAGCCAAAAGGGTGGTGGCGGTTGACCTTTCGCCTGAGATGCTTAAGAAAGCCCAAAACAAAGCCGAGAAAGCAGGAACTAAGAACATACAGTTTTTGCGAAGTAGCGGCACAAACATTCAACTCGAAGACAACTCAGTCGGCATGATTCTTCTTGTCACAGTTTACCATGAGGTTGGCGAGACTGAAGACGTTTTAAAAGAGTTCAGCAGAATTCTCAAGCCCGAAGGTAAGCTGATAATTGTGGAGGTCATAAAGAAAAGCATTTTTCCTGGCGCGCCAGTTCAAAACCCAAAAGCGCTAAAGACAGAAATTGAATCGGGCAATTTCAAACTTGAGCAGATGTTGCCCTACAAGAGTTACGGCATTTTCTTCTTGACCAAAAAAGCTTAATTACAGACTCTGGCTTTTCTCTTTCTTCTTTGCTTATAGTTTGCTTAGCAAGTCCTTGACACTTCATCACCTGTAACTCCACCGAGGCAGCTCACACATGGTTGAAATACGTTTGAATGGCTGAAAATTCTGGAGATACTAGCAACAGAATGTTATTGTGTCTGGTTTAGACATAATCGCCAATCCTTCCTGAAGCCGCTTATGTTTAAAATGCAATTAAAGTTAACCACAACGTCGGAATCCATATTGCTTTTTTAGGATTTTGTGCATAAGGTGGGCATTAAAATGAAAAAAGAGACGAGCGCAAAAGCGTAGAAGCACGTTACCGCTTTCAGAGGCCGAAGCTGTTGATCACTCTGCCAGAGTTGGCGTCAATGACCAGCACGATTTTGTTCCCATGGTAGTCGTACTTCGCGAACCATACCGGAGCGTGGAGCAGCTCCACGTCCCCAACGTCCGACTCGGTGTTCATCGACTGAATCATGTGATATTTCGCATGCGCCTTTTGAGATTGAAGCTGATCGACCAGAGTCTTTGCCTGGGATTTGGCAACGTCTTCGCTGATGTCTCCGTTAAGGATCTTAACGTCCTTGGGTAACTTAGAAATGTCGAACAGCGCTCTGCTCTCGAGATTGAATTGGTAATCCCGCGGCTGATAGTCCGTGAGAGCCTTTAGAGCAATTACGGGGAAGTTGTAGTTCGCGTCCATTTGATCGGTCTTTTTCATTCCGCCTCCGCGTCCCATCCCCATTCCAAAAGCCATTATTCGCATCCGCTTCAACCCAAGAATACCTGCAAACGGGTTGCTTACTCCAAATTCTCCTTCAAAAGCGCGCCTGCCTCCAAAACCGCCCCGTCTTCCTCCACCTCCTCCAAAACCTCCACCCATGCCACCGAATATTACGCCCATCAACGCGGCAGTCGTAGCAGTCTGTGCAATTTGGGCCGTTTCATCCGTAGCGGTGATGCTCGTGCGGGCAGAGACGCTCACAATCCAGTAAGGTACGTACGTGAGGCTCATTTCCTCCTGCTTGGAGTCTTCGTGAAGGTGTCTGTGCAGAAGACCCTTGTCCATCATCGGCGTGATTATTGAATTCACCTGATCAACGGTGGCGACCTTCAAAAGAAGCATTGTCTGCTTCTGTATGTTAGTCCAGCCTTGGGTTCCCAGAGTAACTGCGCTGCCACAATACTCGCAGGTTATAACCATCTCTCCAAACTTGGGTGCGATAGGTGCACCGCAACTCGGACATTTCAAAGATGCTACTCCAGAAGGCGCAACAACAGGCGAAGCCGAAGCTACAGGTGGTTTAGGCGTAGTTAATGCTGTTCTTGCTCCACATTTTTCACAGAACGCTGCATCATCTGGAATCTGAGCACCACAATTTTGACAAATCAAACTTTTCCCCGAATTCTTTATAAGAAGTTCTTTCTCTTAAATTTACCTCAATAACTTGGCTTATGAACATGAATAATTTGGACATTCTGCATTTAGCAATACCTTTTTCAGAGGACCTTGCGGGAAAAGGACAAAATAACCGAAAAGCACCACCTTGTTGCTTTTCAACATTATTTGGGCTGTTTTTAATGAGCAAAATACGAGAACAGACGGAAAAAATGAAATAGCTAAGCTCTCAACTGTAGAGCAAGAGGCATCACTTTGATGTTTAAAGCGAAAATGCAAGAAGCAGTTAAGAACAAGGATTCACGAATTGTTTTAGCTTTGGATTTTCCCTTTGAAGCTCCCGAAAACCGAAACAAGGTTCTGGTTAAAGCTCAAAAAATTCTCAAAGCAGTTCATCCCTACATTTGCGCTGTAAAGATAAATCATCATCTTGTGCTTCCGCTTGGCACCTTTGACGGCGTGCAGCAACTTGTGGAACAAATTCATGGGCATGGGTTGTTTGCAATCATGGATGCTAAAGTAAACGACATAGGCACTACAAACCAAGTAATTGCAGAATATTATTACGCGGCGGGCTTTGACGCTTTAATTGCTAACCCGTTCATAGGTTGGGAAGAAGGTTTAAAACCCCTCTTTGAAGTTTCCCATCGGCTTGGACGAGGCATGATACTTCTCTGCTATATGAGTCATAAAGGGGCAAGCGAGGGCTACGGTCAAACAGTCATCGACCCGGAAACAGGCGAAAAAACTCTGCAGTACATTTCCTTTGCCAGAAAAGCATTAAAATGGGGTGCTGACGGAGTAGTGGTCGGCGCAACATACCCACAAAAGATAACTGAAATAAAGCAGGTTCTTGAGGAAAAAATCCCAATTTATTCACCCGGTATCGGCATCCAGGGTGGAGCTGCGGAAACGGCGCTCAAAGCAGGCGCCAGTTACCTTATCGTTGGGCGAGAAATCACTCTAGCAGAGGACCCAGCCAAATCGGCAAGCAAACTGTGTGCTTCAATAAGGCACATTCCATTTATTTTCAGGTAATTGAATAGCTGATTTTTATCTTTGGCGTTTGTTTTCCCAGAGCTCTTTCTTTAGCAGGTCGCGTACTGAAGACCTAATTACGCTGCTTCTGCTCGGATACATGTTAGCTCGGACTAATTCATCCAAACCTTCGAGATAAGCTTCTGGTAACAAAACGGTTACAAGTTTCAATTTTTTTCCTCCCTCAAACTATGTTATGCTTATAACATGCCGTAAAATATAAGAGTTAACCAGCAAACCCTAACTAAATCATAGGTTTCTCAGCTGATTTAGTGTTCCTAAGTAGGTGCCGTCTAAAAGGTAAAGCTCAGAATTATCCACATCCACTGCTTCTGAGCGCAAAACTGGTCCAATCAACTCTTCACTACCAATTTCTTTTCTGGGTCTTGTTTCGTTTATTGGTCTGCCGCCGAGGAAATCGTTGAAGCTGGGCATTATGAAAATTTCCTTCACTTTCAGCCTAATGTTATAGTGCTTCTTGAGTGTTTTTGCAACAGTGCCTTCGATTTTTACGCTGTGTTTTTGCAACAGAATCTTCGCTAAAGCTTCGGCGTCACAGTTTGCTCTCATCCACACCTGCCGTGTAATCTTAAATCCTGCAGGATCACGAAAAACCACAATAGGATGCAAATGTCCCATAACCAACGTTTTACATTGTAACAAGGCTGGCGAGGGCCACTTGTGACCGTGAAAAACGCCTACGTCTCCAATTACTTCTCCTGTCGCTGGCAGAAGCTGGACGTTTTCCGGCAAGAGCGGTTCAAGGTTAGCGTCGTGATTGCCACGTACAATAGCTATAGCGCCAACGAAGCTTTGCAATTCGGCAAAAAAATCTGGGATATCATGCCATTCACCCAGTTTACTGGACACGACCGTGTACTTTATGTCGCCAAGGATAAACAGTTGCTGTGGCTTGTATTTTGTGATTATCGCTGTTAATTTATTGAGAATTTTAGGGGTTTGGCTCGGGACATGAATGCCTTTTTCTTGAAGAACAATTTCCCAACCGAGGTGCGGGTCAGCGATAAGAAGAGTTTTAGTTTTTCCACTTTTTATAAGGGCGGCAGGGTGGGGCCAAAGCAAATTTAACATGCAGATTTAACCAAGCTCACGATTTTCTTGTGAATTTGCATGTTGCCTGAGGCTATGAAGCTCAAGGTTTGCTTGGGTTCCAATTCAATGTTTAACGCTTGATTATCTGGCGATGTTACTGTTCCGCCAGCTTCTTTAACGATGAGGAAGCCAGCGGCTACGTCTGTCGTACGGAGTTTTCCGCGAATGTCAACAAAAGCGTCTGTTAAACCATTTGCTACATAGCAGAGTTCAAGCGCGTTTGCGCCAAAGTGGCGGATATGCTTTGTTTTCTCAATTAGAGCGGTTAATTTGGGCGCGACTTCTTTGACTTTGTAGGTGTTTAGGTCTATGCCTACAACTGCCTCATCTAAATTAGGAGTTTTTGATGTCTGTATTTTTTCGTCATCCCGGTAAACCCCATTTCCTTCAAGTGCAGTGTAAGTTACATCGTGGAAAAGGTCAGCGACCATACCCGCGTAAACATCAGCAAGCATGGGCTTTCCAGAAACCGCAATAGAGCAAGCATAGAAGGGCAAACCATGCATCAAGTTCGTAGTTCCATCTATCGGGTCAACTGTAACAAAGCATTCTTGGGGTGCCGCGCCGAATTTTTTTATCCCTGACTCCTCACTAATCAAAGTGAAAGAAACGCCATGATGCTTTAGAGTATCGACTATTGCTTTTTCAGCCGCCAAATCCACCGGCTTCATAGCGTCGCCGCCAGCACCCGTGCCCAAGTTAGGTTGAGTTTCCCTGACGGTTGATAGGCATGGTTTAATGCAGGTTTGCACGTTGTTTTTGCATTCGATAAGGATTTCCTGCCAATCATTTTGTCTTTGCACTCTCAATCGAATACCTTCTTCAGGTTCTTTATAGCACGGTCAAATTGATAAAGACTATACCCCTATAGCAATTAACCGCTGGCTCGTAATTTACTCTTAGCGAAGCGTTTTGTTATTTTTTTTTGTTTTCTTGAAACTACATTTTTATTTGTGGAAGCTTAGCTGAAGAAAAGCAAAAGAAAAAAACATAATCAGCATACAAAGGCTTGTTTTACAAGTCGACTGACCCAATAGGGTAGTCTTTTTTGCGGCTCAAACACTTATTGCCAAAATAAGTCCCTTAGGCTTAATATCTATTTAAGAAGTGTGCACAATTAATTTTTTATGTTTTGTCTTCTAAGTAATCTATTGAGTAGGGCTGGGCTGGAACACGGAAATACCAGTGGTTTGGTGTCTTTGAGGGCTCCATAACCGTTTGTT
>Ga0187848_10000515_pt1 | contig 35572 bp, 28 predicted proteins | sample June2016WEW_4_40_FD_132424 | JGI IMG/M metagenome (GOLD analysis project Ga0187848, IMG submission 132424) | Peatland microbial communities from SPRUCE experiment site at the Marcell Experimental Forest, Minnesota, USA - June2016WEW_4_40 | ecosystem: Environmental > Terrestrial > Soil >... | reverse complement strand
TTGGAATCGGCCGGCTACGAGGTGCTCGTCGCCGCGGAGGACTGGGTTCCCAAAGAATTGTCCCTGGTGGCCCGCAAGCCGGACCCGGCCCGAGTTGTAGCCGGCACACGCCGCGTGCCGTCGACCGGGACAGAGGCGGCGGCCGCGCCGCAGGCATGCGTTGCCGAGGGGCTCCGCTGGCTGGCCGGAACGGCCGCGGCTGCCAGGCGACTGGCCGCCCAGCGGGAGATCGGCCTGCTGGGCACGTCGATCGCCGCCACGTGGCTCTTCGCCGAGCTGGAGGGTGCCGTGCGGTTTTTCGTGGACGAGGACCCCAGCCGCGTGGGCAAGACGCACCTCGACCGGCCGATCTACCATCCCAGCCAAGTCCCCCAGGGCAGCCAGGTGTTCATCCCTCTGCCTTCCGCGCTGGCCGGGGCGATCCGCGGCCGCTTGGCCACTCCCGGCATCGCGTATCACCTGCCGCCGGGGGCGTAGCGCCTACTCCTTGCAGCGGCCGGGCGGAAGCGCGGCCGGATCGAGCCCGCCGGCCCGGTAAACCGTCACTCCGTGCCGGAGCTTCGTGGTGATTCCCGGGTACATGATTCTTGCCGCGCGGCGAATGACGATTTCCAGCAGCGTGTGGGCCACCGAACAGAAGTTCCGCAGCGTGAAGGCCTTGGTGGCGCCGCGCGTCCGCTCCTTGGGAACCACGGGAATCTCGATACAGCTCGCCCCCATGTCCAGCAGGCGGGTGAGCAGGTCCGCCTGAAAGCCGAAGCCGTAGGCATTGGAGTGCCACCGCAGCACGTTGTAGCGGAGGTGTACGGCAAGGCCGTTGTAGTACTTCAGGCGATGGCCGCCGAGGATGTTGATCAGGGTCGTGTACGCGCGGGAAATGATCCTGCGGGCCAGCGGCCGGGCGCTGGCGTCGGCATGATAGGTCGAGAGGATATCGGCCTCGCCCAACCGCCGCAGAACGCTGAAGAGCGTCTCCTGCGTCTCCACGTCGTCGCCGCAGATCAAGCGGTAGTACTTCCCGCGACCCCAGAACGCCGCCTCGGCGTAGTTGTTCGCCAGGCCCTGGTTCCTCTCGTTGACCACCAGGGTGATCGGGATCTCGGGGTGCCGGGCCATGTACTGGCGGACCAGGTCCACGGATCGGTCGGGCGAGGCGTCGTCCACCACGACGATGTCGAAGCTCCGCCCCGCCTGCCGCGCCGCCGCGACGGCCGTCTCGATCGAGGGGATGAGGCCGTCCTCCTCGTTGTAGCAGGCGACGAACAGCGTCAGGTCGCACGCGCAAGGCGTGTCGGTCGTTGGGACGGTCATGGCGAGCCTTCCATCGTCGCCGGGCGCATGGGCACCGCCGGCTGCGACGCATAGCGTTTTCCCGCGCCAGAATGGTCCGCCGGGATCGACAAAGCGACCCGCGTACCCTCTGGGTGCCGGAGGGCCGGTGAACGGTTGCCCCTATTATAACGCACCGGCAGCCTCGGTAGGATGGGTCCGCAGCCGCTCCGGGCCCATCGCAAATGGGGGCCTGCGCCTGCACCATCCCACCGGTAGCGGCAATGTTCCATTTACCCGGACCCCCGCCGCGGGGTACACTGGATCAAACTGGGGCGCGAGCAAGGCAACTCGAAGGACGCAGCATGAAGTCGTCGCGGGCGGCGGTTTTCCTGGACCGGGACGGCGTGCTGATCGAGGATCGCTTCCCGTTGGTGGACGCGGCGGAGATCCGCGTCCTGGCCGGCGTCCCGGCGGCCTTGCGGAAGCTGCAGCAGGCGGGCTTCTTCCTGGCGGTCGTGAGCAACCAGGCGGTGGTTGCCCGGGGCTGGATCACCCCTGCCGGCCTGGAGGCCCTTCATGCCCGGATGCGAAGCCTCCTGGAGGCCGCCGGGGCGCCGCCCCTGGACGCCGTCTACTTCTGCCCGCACCACCCCGAGGCCACCCTGCCGGAGTACCGGGTGATTTGCGACTGCCGCAAGCCCCGGCCGGGATTGCTCCTGCGGGCCGCCGGCGAGCACGGCCTCGATCTGGGGGCCAGCTTCATGGTGGGAGACCGGCTGACGGACATTGCCGCCGGGGCGGCGGCGGCCTGCCGCACCGTGCTGGTCCAGACCGGCCGGCACGCGGAGCCGCCCATTGTTGCGGCCGAGCCGCCGGCTGCCCCCTGCCGGCCGGACCACACCTGTCCCGACCTGCCGGCTGCCGCAGCATGGATTCTGGGGGAACCATGAAGGCGATGGTCCTTTGCGCCGGATACGGCACCCGCCTGGGCGATCTCACGCGGGAAGTGCCCAAGCCGATGCTCCCGCTGGGGGAGCACCCGCTCTTGGAATACCTCCTGTGCCATCTCGCGCGGCACGCCTTCCGCGAGATCGCCGTCAACTTGCACTTCATGCCCGAGGTCATCCGCGACTACTTCGGCGACGGAGCCCGCTGCGGGGTCCGGCTCTGCTACTCCCACGAGCCGGAGCTGCTGGGGACGGCCGGCGGAGTGAAGAACGTCGCCGGCTTCTTGGCGGACCAAGGACCCTTCCTCGTGCAATACGGCGACGTAATCACCAACCAGGACTTCACCGCCATGCTCCGCTTCCACCGCGAGCGCCGCGCCCTGGCCACCCTGCTGGTCCACCGCCGCCCGGGATCCAACAGCGCCGTCAGCCTGGATGCCAGCGGGCGGATCGTGGGCTTCCTCGAGCGGCCGACCGGCGCCCAGCTTTCGGCGGTCCCCGAGGCGTGGGTCTTCTCCGGCGCGACGATCTGCGAGCCGGACTTCCTGGACGAGATCCCGCCGGGGACCTTCTGCGACCTCCCCCGCGACGTTTTCACGCGTTTGACGCCCGCGGGCCGATTGTTCGGGTTTCCCTTGACGGGCCAGCGGACGGCAGTGGATTCCGCCGCGCGGCTGGCCGAAGCCCGCGACGCGGTCCGCCGGGGGATTTACCGGCTTGATTGAATGAAAAGTAGGGTGGGTCGAGCGGAGCGAGCCCCACCACAAGGATTCGCCGAGGAATGGTGGGGCTCGCTCCGCTCGACCCACCCTACAGTTGAATGAAGAAGATTGCGATTACCCTGCTGAAGATCGGCCTGTCGGCCGCGATCATCGCCTACCTGGTCTGGAACGCCGTCCGGACCAAGGGGGGCGAGAACGTCTTCGCCAACCTGCTGGATCAACCCAAGCATTGGGGCCTCTTGGCGGCGGCCTGGCTGGCCCTGGCGTCGGGAACGGTGTTGACGTTCGTCCGCTGGTGGTACCTGGTCCGGGCCCTGGGGGTGCCCGCCCGAGGGCCCCGCACGATCGCCGTCGGCTTCTGGGGCTTTCTGTTCAATCTGGCCCCGCTGGGCGTCGTCGGCGGCGACGTGGTCAAGGCCGTCATGCTCGCCCGGGAACATCCCGAGCACCGCGTCAAGGTCGTCGCCTCGGTGGTGGTGGACCGCGTGGTGGGGCTGTACGTCCTGTTCTTATTCGCCACGGGCGCCCTGCTGCTGACCGGCCTGGGGAGTCTCCCTTCCACCGAGCTTCGCCTGATCTCCCGGGCGGTCTTCCTGGCGACGGCCCTCGGGGGATTAGGGATCGCGGCGGTCCTGCTGCCGGACGTGACGGGCGGCCGGGCGGCCCGTGCGCTGGGGCGCATCCCCCGCCTCGGGCCGCCCCTGGAGAACCTGCTCGGGGCGATCCGCCTGTACCGCCACCGGCTGGGGACGCTGGCGGTCGCGGCGGTGATGACCCTGGGCGTCCACGCCCTCTCGGCGGTGGGCTGTTACCTGATCGCCCGCGGGCTGCCCGGCGAGGTCCCGTCGCTGGCCGCCCACTTCGTCATCATTCCGCTGAGCGTGGCCGGCAGCGTCCTGCCGCTGCCCATGGGGCCGTTCGAGTTCGTGCTCGACTTCCTCTATGCACACCTGCCGCAGGCCGCGGCCGTGGCCGCGGGGCAGGGCCTGATCGTCGCGCTGGCCTACCGCCTGATCAACATCCTCATCGCCGCCGCCGGGGTGCTGGCCGCCGTGGTGTGTTCGGGCAAGCGGCGGGAATGGATCGACGCGATCCACGAGGCCGAAAAAGGGGACACGTCCAATTCGTGCTGAGCACCCGGAGGGCGGCCACCGACCGAAGGTGGGTCGCGCGGCAAATCGGACTTGGCCCCTTTTTCGCTAAAAAACTACTCCCTGATCAGGTCGCGGACCGTCATCCCGGCGGGGATCGTCGGCAGCACGTGCTCATGGTAAGGCACCTGCACGTCCAACAGGAAAGGTCCGGCGGCGTCGATCATCTCGCGGGTGGCGTCGTTTGGAGGCCAGCGAGTCGGCCGACACCCGCTGCTGGCGCCCCCTGCCCGATCGCATTCAGGTCCTGCGGCTGGAGCTGCCCGCCAGCGAGCACACGGTCGGCCTGCGGGCCGACGCCGGTTTCAGCCCGCCCGGCGAGAACCAGCGCAGCGTCCGCATCGCCGACGGCCGCAACACCTATCTCTTGGCCACGCTCGTCGACGGCCGGCTGATCGGCAAGATTCTCGCCAGCGCGGATTAGCCGACCCTCTCGCCCCGCGGGAGCAACCAACTGCGATGGTGCCCGAGGGTGAGGGCCGTGTGACGCCACCGCCGGGGCGCTGTTTTTGCTGGCGTTCACCGGGGCGGCCTGGCGGTGGACACGCTCGTCGGGTAAGATAAGGAGAGTCCATGGATTGGGAGCGGGCCGTTGTGAAGCTCCAGATAGAGTTTACACCAGAGGCGGTCAGCGATTTGCGCGTGTTCCGCAAATTCGAGCAACAACAGGTTATTGCCGCGATTGAGAGCCAACTCGCCGATCAGGCAACCCAAGAGACCCGCAATCGCAAGCGGTTACGCCCCAACCAACTGGCGGAGTGGGAACTCCGCGTCGGCGAGTTCCGCGTGTTTTGCGACGTTGATTTCGCCGCCGGAGTTGCGAAGATTGAGGCCGTCGGTAACAAGCAGGGAAGCAAGCTGTTTGTCCACGGCGAGGAGTACGAGCTATGAAGACCATTGCCATTCCGCCCCAGGCGGCAGAAGTGAATGCGCTTCTTAAACAAGCGAGCCAGGAGGACATCTTGGTGAGGACCGCGGACGGCACACGCTACATGGTCACTGCCGTCAGTGATTTCGACGAGGAAATCGTGCGCACGCGGAGGAACGCAAAGCTGATGGCCCTGCTGGATGACCGGGCCAAGCAAACGGATACCGTCCCGCTTGCCGAAGCCAGGCGTCAGCTCGGCTTGCGTCAGGCGTAGACTCGCGACTTGAAACGGAAAGTCGAGACCGCGGAGAACTAGCCGCGTCCCCCCCTTCCGTGCTGGTTTGGCGTGAAGCTAGAAGCGGTGATAGCGATGGCAACGAGCACGCCCCGGCAATGCAGATATTGCGTGTTCTGGGAACACGACATGTTTCAGTGTCGGTGTAACGAGGAGGGCACGCCCGCCGAGGAACCGTGGGCGTGGGAGACCTGCGAGGGCGAATGCCGCCGATTCCCGCCGTCGATCCGTACGGACCAAGACCAGAACCCGCAGTTAGCTGAGTTCTGGGGGTTTCCGGCAGCCGCGGGGAACTGTTGGTGCGGGGAGTTTAGGGCGGGCCCGCTCCAGCCAAAGTATCCCGAGCTCCTCCCGCCCCCCCGTGTATTGCCAGGCGCGCAAAAAGGACCCAAGACGTGAGGATGCACGCCTGGGAGAGTACAAAACGTGATCGACCAACCCGCGCCGAATGAGAGCCCGACGGGCATTCCGCTCTATGTCGAACCGGTGCCTCGTCCAGTCCGAGACCCCGCGTGCCCCGAGACTATCGACGCGTGGGAAGGGGCCAATACGGTGACGTTCCGCCTGCTTGAGGCTCTTGAATCCCTTCGTGACCTGCGCGTCGCCCTGAACGACCTTGCCTCCCAGAGCGATCCGCGTTCGGATCGCCGCCGAATTAAACGCATTTCCACCCCCCTTTATTCGTTTGCCTGGAGCGTCCGAAACATCTGCAAGGAACTCGTCGCAAATCCCGATTCGTACGGCGGCCTTTCCGACGCAGATAAAGCGGGAGTGCAACGCTACGATAACGAGATGGCAGGCGCTGTTCCGCTGTCTGGTGAGAGTCCGTTGCGCGTGGTTCGCAATAAGATCGACGCGCATGTGGACCCTGACACCGCCAAAAATCCGCAAGGGGTGTGGGCGCATGTGAACCTCGCCAATTACGTCGCGTGGCTTGCCTGCTCACTCGTCACGTTCAAACAATTGCTCGCGCTTGACGTCTACGCCTGGACCTGTCAATCAACGCACCCGCAGGTCTTTCGGCTTATGAGCGTCGACGGCACGCTCGTGGATCTCGTAATGGTCGATGGACACCCGTCCATGATCGCGGGCGTTACTCAAACCACATCCCCAATGTTGAGCATTGCCAACGAGCTCAACGCTGTCATAACGCTTCACAACAGCTTACTAAGATGGCTTCCCACCGGTGGAACAAAGGTGCCAGCCACCAAATCCAGGTAGCTCAGGCAATATGCGGCGTTCCGTCCCAGCGAGGCGCCCCCCGCCGTCAACACCGCCTTTCCCCCTATGGCAGGTTTTGTATCCCCGCGGGCAGCGGGAAAGCTTGAAATCCGGCCAGCCCGTCCGCTACGATCCGGTGGCCGGAGCCTCTCCAACCGGAGATCGCGCGCGGCGCCGTTCGTTGACAAATCAGGACAAAGGGTCGCCAAAATCTCCCCAGTGGAGGGGCCTAGTTTGGAAAATCCCGAAAGCGCTGACCAACAACGCGCGGAGCCCGGGAGCGCGGAGTTCGGCGAATGATCCGCACCAGCCAGAACCAGCGCCCTATTCCCTGATCAGGTCGCGGACGGTCATGCCGGCGGGGATCATCGGCAGCACGTGCTCCTGGTAGGGCACCTGCACGTCCAGGAGGAAAGGCCCCGCCGCGTCGATCATCTCGCGGACGGCGTCGGCCAGCTCCGCCTTCTGGGAGACGTGCCGCGCCTCCCATTGGAAGCCGCGGGCGATGGTGACGAAGTCGGGATAGCGCTTGTCCGGCGTGATGCCGTTGCCCAGGCCGACGGCCTCGGGGTGGTCGATCGGGCCGAGGTAGGTGTGGGCCCGGTTGGCGGCGTGGAAGCGGTCCTCCCACTGCACGACCATGCCCAGGTGCATGTTGTTGAGCAGCATCACCTTCACCGGCAGTTTTTCGCAGTAGCAGGTGGCCATTTCCTGGAGGTTCATCAGCAGGCTGCCGTCGCCGTCGATATCGACCACCAACAGGTCGGGGTGGGCGGCCTTGGCGCCGGCGGCGGCGGGCAGCCCGAAACCCATCGTGCCCAGGCCCCCGCTGGAAATGAACCGTCGCGGCCGGCGGAACTTGTAGTACTGGGCGGTCCACATCTGGTGTTGCCCCACCCCCGTGGTGATCACCGTGTCGCGATCCTGGGTAAGTCGCCACAGCTCGTGGATGGCGTGCTGCGGCAGGATGCCCTCGAAATCGCGGTCGTAGGCGAACGGGTCCGCCGCCTTCCAGGCGGCGATCTGCCGGTGCCAGGGGTCCAAGTCGGCGGGGGGCTCGACCAGCCGGTTCAGCTTCGCCAGGGCGTCCTTCAGGTCGCTGGTGATCCCCAGGTGGCACTTCTTGATCTTGTTGATTTCCGAAGGGTCGATATCGACGTGGACGATGGTGGCCCGGGGGGCGAACTCCGCAACCTTGCCCGTCACCCGGTCGTCGAACCGCACGCCGAGGGCCAAGAGCAGATCGGCGCCGTCCACCGCCTGGTTGGCCGCCACGCTGCCGTGCATGCCCAGGAAGTCCAACGAGAGCGGGTCGTCGCCGGGGAAGGCGCCGATGCCCATCAGCGTCGTGGTCACGGGGATCTGCGTCTTCTGGACCAGGGCCAGCAGCTCGTCGCTGGCCCCGGCGGCGATGATCCCGCCGCCGGCGTAGATCACGGGCCGCTTCGCGCGGCGCACGAGATCCGCCACCTGCCGGACCTCCCCCGCCGTTGCCCGGCACGCCTCGACGTGATAGCCCGGCAGGTCCATCGCGGCGTCGTAATCGGGGACCACCTGGGTCAACTGGACATTCTTGGGCAGGTCGATCAGCACCGGCCCCGGCCGCCCGGTGGCCGCCAGGTGCAACGCCTCGCGCATCACCCGCGGAATGTCCTGGGCGCTGGTGACCAGGTAGTGGTGCTTGGTCACGCTGCGGCAGACCTCGACGATGGGCGTCTCCTGGAAGGCGTCGGTGCCGATCACCGGGGTGCTGACCTGCCCCGTAATGGCCAACAGCGGGATGCTGTCCAGCTTGGCATCGGCGATGGCCGTGACCACGTTCGTGGCGCCGGGGCCGCTCGTGGTCATGCAGACGCCGACACGGCCGGTGCTGCGGGCGTAGCCTTGGGCGGCGAAGCCCCCCCCCTGCTCGTGCCGCGGGAGGATCACCCGCACCTTGTCCCGGAACCGCGTCAGGGCCTGGTGCAGCGGGATACATGCCCCCCCCGGGTAGGCGAACACCGTGTCCACCCCGTGGTTGACCAGGCACTGCACGACAATGTCCGCCCCGCTGGTCAACTGCGGGCTGGTCGAGTCCGACCGGGCCGCCCTGGGCAGGGCGGTGCTGTGACTCTGGCTGGCCGTTTTCACAGGTCCCTCGATTTTGTGCCGAACATTTTAGTTTATTCCAGCGGGGGGCCGAACTCAAGGGCCCTTGACCGCTTCACGCGCCGTGGGCCGCGGGCAGTGGGCGGTGCGGATACCCGCGAACCGGGTCGCGGGGCGGTGGGTGCGCCGGAAAACAGGTCCCATAGGTCCTATGGGTCCCGTGTCATGCTCGCGGTTGCGCGAGCACGCCGCAAGTGTCCCGCCCGGCACACGGGACCTACCGCAACCCTCGCGGTCGCGCGGGCACGCCCGCTGCCCACGGCTCAGGCGGAGCGGCTCTCCTGCGCGGCGCCGAGCGACAGCCGGCCGTGGAGATCGGAGGCGCGGATCGGGCCCGGGTCGGCCAGGAGCCGCCGCGCGGCGTCCACTTGCTCCCAGACGTTCCACAAGAGCACGCCGCGGACCCGGCCCTCGCCGAGATAGTAGACCACGCCTTCCCGGAACGGCTCTTTCCAGTCGGCGACGGTCTCCAGGTCGGGCTGGAGCTGGCCGACCGCCTCGAAGCCCAGCTCGAAAAGGTCCGAGTAGAACATCGGCTGGTGGTCGTAGGTGATGGGCCGGCCCGCCATCGACTGGCCGGCTGCCAGGCCCATCGCGTTGGCGTTGTCCTCGTGCTCGACGCGGCGCCAGGCCCCCAGCGCCGGGTCGAGGAACTCGGCCACGTCGCCCGCGGCGTAGATGTCGGGATGGCTGGTGCGGAGCCGGGCGTCGACCCGCACGCCGTTGCCGAGCTGGAGCCCCGCCGCCTGGGCCAACTCCACGTTGGGCTGGATGCCGATGCCGGCCACGATGCCGTCGGCGATGATCTCCTGCTGGGCCCGGGTCGAGAGGTTGCGGGCCACGAGGGCCCACCGACCCGCCTCGCGGGTACCCCGCCCGCGGCGCTCGATCCGCTCCAGACGATGCCGCGGGAGCACCTCCACGCCCTGCTTGCGATAGTAGTCGTTGAGGAACAGGGCCAGATCAGCGGGCAACAGGCGGCCGCCGATGCCGCCGCCGTCGAAGAGCATCGTGACCGACTTGCCGCTCTGGCTCAACGCGGCGGCGATCTCCGAGCCGATGAACCCCCCGCCGACGACCGCGAATCGCTGGCCGTTGCCGCTCATCGACCGCAGACGCTGGTAATCGTCCAGGGTGCGGAAATAGAGGACGTCATCGGCCGGGTGCCCGGGCACCACGCGAAGCGTGGTCGCGGGTGGCGGCAGCCGCCGCGGGGTGCCCCCGGTGGCCAGCAGCAGCTTGTCGAAGGTATAGACGCCGCCGTGGTCGTCGCTCACCTGCTTCCGCGCCGCGTCCAGGGCCGTGGCCGTCGTGCCCAAGTGCCAGGTGACGCCGCGGTCCCGGTCCTGCCGCCAGATGATCCGCAGCGGCTTGCCCTTCCACAGCGACTTGGACAGCGGCGGGCGGTTATAGGGCGGGTGCGGCTCCTGCCCCACCAGGCCGATCGAGCCCTGGGGATCGACCTGCCGGATACCGCTGATGGCGGCGTCGCCGGTCATCCCGCCGCCGATGATCAGGTAGGTGTAGTGGGTCATGGCAGATCTTCTCCCGGGCTGCCCAAATTGTACGCGGGTGGCAAAGAGACGAAATTATAAGCGCGTGGCGCTATGGATGGGGAGTGGTACGGGGCAGATAAGAGGGCAGAATTCAGAGGGAAATCTTATAACACTGACGCTGGGTGTTGTGGTGCTGAGGGGGGGATGGAACCGCGCAGGGGGAAGCGAAGGGGGGCGGCCGACATTGCTACCATCGGGGGGGCGTTGTATAATTTGCCTTTGGACGCCCTTGTCGGTAGGGCCTTTTTCCTGGGGTCGGCCGGAGAATAATCGCAGCGCTCTCGACGTGCTCCTCACGCCGACCATGCTACGCATGGTGCCCGGTGAGGAGTGTGACGAGTGTACTGAGCTGGTTCTCCGGCCGATTCTTGCCGAGCAGAATTGGAGTTGCCATGGGCTGGATCCGCCGTTTTGCGGCCGTAGGCGTGGCGACGGTGGCATCGCTGGGCGGGGCCGTGCGGCTGTGGGCGGGCGAGCCGTCGCACCCCGCGGCCGTCCCCATGCCCACGCTGGGCGGCAAGCAGTTCTGGGCCGACGAGCTCTTCTTCCACCAGTGGCGGATCCAGCGGAACGTGTACACCGGGCACTACCGGCTCCTGGACGCGGACGACTATCGCCACGCCTGGGGCAGCTACGACCATTGCCTGGCGGTGCTCGAGGAGATCAAGGTCCGCCGGAAGCTGCCGCCGATGCGCGGCAAGGCGGTGATCGTGCTCCACGGGCTGGCCCACAGCCGCGAAGGGATGGCCGGCCTGGCCCAGTTCCTCCAGGAACAGGGCGGGTACCAGGTGTTCAACGTGGGCTACCCCAGCACCCGGCTGGAGATCGGCGAGCACGCCCAGGCCCTCAAGCACATCCTCGACCACCTGGAGGGCATCGACCAGATCGACCTGGTGGCCCACAGCATGGGCAACATCGTGATCCGCCACTACCTGGGCGACCAGGCGGGGCGGAAGCCCGATCCGCGCCTGCACCGCTTCGTCATGCTCGGTCCGCCGAACCACGAGGCCTATCTGGCGTCTGTGGCCGCCGACAACGCCCTGTTCCAGTTGATCACCGGCCAGCCGGGGCAGCAGTTGGGCCGCCAGTGGGAGCACCTCCAGGAGCACCTGGCCACGCCCTCATTCGAGTTCGGCGTGATCGCCGGCGGCCGGGGCGCCGAGCGGGGCTACAACCCCTTCATGCCCGGCGACAACGACGGCGTGGTCAGCGTCGCCAGCACGCGCCTGGCCGGGGCCGCCGACTTCGCCGTCCTGCCCGCCCTGCACACCTTCATGATGAACGACGCCAAAGTCCGCGAATACACGCTGCGATTCCTCCAGCACGGCTACTTCGTGTCGCCGGAGCGAAAACAGCCGATCGCAAAGTAGTTTCCGTTGCGGAAAGCCGCGGGGATGAGGCATTTGCTGCAACGTGGAAGTCTACTTCTATTTTGCTAGCCGATAGAGCGACTCGCTGACCAGGCCGGCCGCGCCGACTCGCCAACGGGGCATCTGCTGCGGCATAGGTCCCATGGGTCTTATGCCGGGCCGGGTTGACAACCGACACCTGACAACCGACACCTGACAACCGACACCTGACAACCGACACCTGACAACCGACACCTGACAACTAACAACTGACCACTGGCAACTGACAACTGACCACTAACACCTCACGCTGACATGCCGCGCGACATCGTCCTCCTGTTCGCCACCCGCGCGGTCCGCCTGCTGGCCTACGGCGCGCTGAGTGTCACGCTGGCCCTGTACCTGGCCGCCCTGGGACTGACCGAACGGCAGATCGGCCTGCTCCTGACGTTGACCCTGCTGGGCGATACGGCCGTCTCGCTGTGGTTGACGACGCGGGCGGACCGGTTCGGCCGCAGGCGGACGCTCGTGGTCGGGGCCCTGCTGATGGTGGCCGCCGGGGTGGTGTTCGCCCTGTGCGACAATTTCCTGGTGCTCTTGATCGCGGCCACGATCGGCGTGATCAGCCCCAGCGGCAACGAGGTCGGCCCGTTCCTCTCCATCGAGCAGGCCGCCCTGTCGCAGGTGGTCGCCGACCGCAACCGCACGGCGGCGCTGGCCTGGTACACGCTGGCCGGATCGCTGGCCACCGCGACCGGTTCCTTGGCCGGCGGCCTGTTGGTGGACGCTCTGCGGCTGGCCGCCGTCGCGCCGCTGACGAGCTACCGCGTGAACGTCGCGGGCTACGCTTTGATGGGAGTCGCGCTCGTGGCGATCTTCAGCCGCCTGTCGCCGGCGGCCGAGGCGGCCCGCGTCCCATCCGGGCCCGGTGCCCGGCGGTTCGGGCTGGCCCGATCGCAAGGCGTGGTGCTGCGGCTGTCGGCACTGTTCGCCCTGGACGCCTTCGGCGGCGGGTTCGTGATCCAGGCCCTGGCCGCGTATTGGTTCTACGTGCGGTTCGACGTGCGGCCCTCAGTGCTGGGGGGGATCTTCTTCGCCGCCAACCTGCTGGCCGGGCTCTCGGCCTTGTTGGCCGCGCGGCTGGCCACACGTTTCGGCCTGGTCAAGACGATGGTGTTCACGCACCTGCCGTCGAACGTCCTGCTGGTCCTCGTGCCCTTGATGCCGAACCTGCCGCTGGCCATCGCCGTCTTGCTGCTGCGGTTCAGCATCTCGCAGATGGACGTCCCCACGCGGCAGTCGTACGTCATGGCCGTCGTGCCTGCCGACGAGCGGTCGGCGGCGGCGGGGATCACGGGCGTGGCGCGAACCACCGGCGCGGCGCTCGCGCCGCTGGTGGCGGGCGTGCTGCTCGCGCACGCGGCCACGCTCGATCTGATCTTCTACCTCGCCGGCGGCCTGAAGATCGTCTACGACCTGCTGCTGTATCGCGGCTTTCTCAAGATTCGCCCGCCGGAGGAGACTTCGTTTCCGTTGCAGAAGCGACCGTAGGGTGGGTCGACGGGCACCATGCGCAGCATGGTCGGCGAGCCCCGCCAGAGGAATTCGCGCGAAGAAAGGTGGGGCTCGCTCCGCTCGACCCACCCTACTGTTGTCTCCGCACCAGAAACTACTTCGCGGCCAGGACGCGGAAGTACAGTTCGCGGACGGCCAGGAAGTTCACCCAGTTTCGCAGGGCGTAGCCGGAGACCTTCAAGTTCGCTTCGCTGTAGTCGTTGGTCTTGCCGGCGGTGGGGTGTACGCCGTCCTCGGAGATGATCGTGCCCGCCCAGGAGTTGCCGGGCCGCAAGCGGAGGCATTCCGCATGGAAGTCCGCCAGCGGGACCTGCTTCTGCCGGGCCACGTCGCGAATGATCCGGTTGGCCTCGGCGACGGCCGCGGTGCCGTCGCGCCGCGGCGGAATCGTGTTGAGGATCGGCACGCAACCGGCATCGAGGCACTTCTGGACGATCTTTTCCAGGCCGGCGCGGTACGAGGCGGGCACCTGGCCCCCCGAAATGTCGTTGGTGCCGATCATGATGATGGCCGCCTCCGGCTTTTCGTGTTTGAGCACGGCGTCGATGACGCCCAGCACGTTCTCGACCCGCCAACCGGAGTAATTGCCGCACTCCGGCCCCTTGTCGCGGGTCCCCTTGAGCACGTCCCGCCAGCGGGCCGTGGCCGGCCGCTTGGGCAGGCCGTCGTCGCGGGTGAGGTACTTGTCCGGATCGTCCCAGCCCAGCGGCGACCAGAAGGCCATCGAGTACGTGATCGAATCGCCGAACTGCGCGACATACCCGGGCGCGCCGTCGAACTTGGCGTGTACGGCCCGCATCGCCTCCTGCCAATACGGTTTCTCCGCAGCCCCGGCAGCCGTGGCGGCTAGGGCGGCCATCGTCAACAACCCGCAGAGTCGAGTGCAACGCATCACGAGACCTCCAGAAGTCAGGTGTCAGGTGTCAGGTGTCAGGTGTCAGGTGTCAGTTGTCAGGTGTCAGGTGTCAGTTGTCAGTTGTCAGAGGGCAGAGGGCGGGGGAAATCAGGGTTTCGCTGCCTGCGACTTCCGCCGCAGTTGGCCGACCACCTGCCGCACGTCGTCGGCAGGCAGGGCGTAGGTGGTGACCCGCAGCGCCCGGGCGATGTTGATGCCCACGACGCGGCCGTCGGTATCCACCAACGGACCGCCGCAGTCCTTGGGCCGCAGGGGCGTATCGTGCGGCAAGACCGCCGGGAAACCGGCTCTCCGCTCGCTGAACGGTCCGCCGCCCCATTCGTCTTGCGGGAATCGCTCGGGCCTGGGTCTGGCCAACGTGGCCGAGAGTTCCACATCCTTGTCCTGGCGATGGACGAGCAGGTGGAGGGTGTCCAGGGGTGCGTGGCCGCCGACGGTGGAGACGATCTCGTCGGCCGACTTCACCGCGTTGCCGTCGATCTTGCGGATCTCGTCGCCGACGTGCAGGCCGGCCTTGGCCGCGGGGCTGTGGTCGGCGACGTCTACCAGGCCGGTGCCCGACTCGCCGCCTCCCAACTCGATGCCGAGCCATCCTCGCGGGCGGCGCGGCCCTCTGGCAGCCGGGATCTGGCGGAGCCCGGTGCTCACCACGCCCAGGGCCACCGGCTCGTCGGCCGGCGCGGTGGTGGCGACGAAACTTCCCGGCGGCGGCGGAGGGCCTTCGCGCCACGGAACGACCGTCAAGTTCGCCGCATCCACGCGGAGCAAGGCCAGATCGTGGCGCTCGTCTTCGCCCACGATCTTCGCGTCCTTCTCCGTGCCGTCTTTGAAGCGGCACATGATCTTTCCCTCCAGCACGCTCGCCTTTGTGACCAGGTAGCCGCCGGGATCGACCACGGCTCCCAAGGCGACGTCCTGGCCGCCGGCACGAACCAGGACCGTGGCGGAGGATGCCGGGGAGAGCACTTCCTGAAACGCCGACTTGACGCCGCGCTCGTTCTTGCCGTTCGGCACGCCCACGCGGCCCCGGTCGCGGTCGCGCGGCCGGTCTCTCGGGGCGGGCTCATCGCCGGCCAGGGCGGGCCGGCCGGCCCACAACGTCCAACACGCCAACCAGAGCACGAGGCCGGTAATCTTTAGACCCGCTCTCTCGTTCCCACGGAGGACCGTGGGAACGATCGCCCTCACCCTAACCCTCTCCCGGAGGGAGAGGGGACCTTTGCCGCTCATGGGTTGTCTCCCGAATTGTCCTGGCCCAACGTCACCTGGAGTTTGACGGTCTCCGTTCCGCGGCGGACCTCGACCTCCACTTTCTCGCCGGGTTTGCGCCTCTGGACCAAGGGCGAGACTTCTGCGAACTTGTGGACCTCCTTGCCACCGAACTTCAGCAGGACGTCCCCCGGCTTGAGTCCCGCCTTCTCGGCCGGGCCCCCGGGATCGATGCTCCCCAGGCGGGCATCGGCGACGCCCGCGGCGGCGGCGGCCCCCAGCAGCGGCTTGGGGGCCAGACTGTCGAAATCCTCGCCCCGCACCAAGCGGTCCCAGACGGCGGCGAACCGGCCCAGCGGCACGTGGATGTTGTGTACCAGCGACCGGTCGCACATGGTGCCGATGGCCACGACCTTCCCGTCCAGGTTGAACAGCGGGGCCCCCGAATCGCCGCCCATGATCGGGCCGTCGGTAATGACGGACATCTTCTCGGTCCGCAAGACCCGCCCGACCCGCAGAACCGGGGGCCTGCCGGCCTCGAAAGTTATCGGGTAGCCGAGCATCAGGCACCACTCGCCGGGCTTCAAGTCGCCGCAGCCGGCCATCTCGGCGTGGGGCCACGGGCCCGGATCGGAAATCTTGGCCATCCCGGCGTCGGCGCCGGAGTCGTTGCCCAGGGTGATGGCCGTGGCCCGCCGCCCGTCGGGGAAGACGACGCTGATCGGCCGGCCGGCCCGCTGGCCGACGTGGGCCACGGTGAGCACGTAGCCGTCGGCGCTGACGACGACCCCGCTGGCCCCGGCCAGCGCGACCACGCTGGGCGAGACCGCCGCGGCCGTCTTGCGGATTCGCTGCTCCAGGGCCTTGAGGTCCCCAATTGTCTTCGGCGACCGGGCGGCCTCGGCGCTGGCCGCGCCCGCCGTCCTGCCCGGCGGCTCAACGGCAACCGCCGGACCGGCGGCCACCAGGAGCACAACGCAAACCGTTGCGCGAATGAGCACGCCCGCCAAGCCCGGCCGACGCCAATCGCTCGCAAGTCTCGCCCGCCTACTGGCAATACAGTGCGGGATCCCCACCATGCGTCTTCCCTTTCCGACAGGTGTCTTGGCCGCGGCACAGCCGCTCTGGCCGCTTCTATCCTATACCAGCCGGCAATCCCAGTCACCCCCGCCCGGGGTCACGGCGAGGTTTTCTGGCAATGCAGTCCGCACACGCCATGTGCGGAATCCGGCACACGGCGTGTGCCGGCTACATTTCAGCGGGCATAGAGCACCAGCCGCGCCGCCTTGGGGGCCAAAGGAACGATCACGACTTCGTTCCGTCCGGCCTTGACGTGCGCCGACACGTCCAGCCGGCACGGCTTGCCGATCAGCCCGCCCGCCGGGGCACCGTTGATCGTCACCCGGGCGGCCTCGCCCGGCAGACCGTCCATCTCCAGGAAGACGCGGCAGCGGGCCAGATCCACGCCGGCAGGGATGGTGCCGCGACCGTAAAAGGGATCGGCGGCGGGCACGGGACTCAGGGTCACGGGGCGACCCTTCGGCTCCGGGATCAAGGGAATCGCCGGCGGCTGCCGGTCGCCCACCAGCGCGATCGGCTCGCCGAGCGGCCGGGCGCCCGCCTGCAAGCGCTCGGGGCGGGCGATCTTTTCCGCCTGAAAAACGAGCAACACGCTCTCCAGCGGCTCCAGCGTCAAGGGGATTTCGACCAGGTCCTCGCCCAGCCGCCGGTATTGCGGGACCGTGATCTCGCCGCGGACGGCATCCCAGCATTCCGGCTCGCCCCGCGCCGTGATGCGGAAGGTGAACGGCCGCGCCGCGCCCTGGTGGTTCTGGTTGCACACCAGGAACACGTCCCGCCCCGCTTTCTGCCGGTGCAGCACGTGCAGCCAGTTGTCGCTGGCGCCGGCGGTCACTTCCAGGGTGGGCCGGAGGCGTGCATCACCGGCCAACGCGGCCTTGATCTCCGCGACGTCCGGCTGTTGCGACAGGAAATACGAGCGCCCGCCGGCGGGACTGACTTTGCACGCCGTCGCTTGGGGCGTGGCCTGCGGGCCCCACAGGCCGGCGACCAGGGCCGCGATCTCAGCCTGCGTCCTGCCGAGGCTGCCCGACCGGCTGGGCAGGAACCCGTAGCCCAGGACGATGCCGCCCCCGTCGAAGAACTCCTTCGCCTTGGCCAAGGTCTCGTAGGGGATGACTTCCACCGGCGGGACTACGAGCACCCGGTAGCGCTCTCGGCGAAGCGCCAGCTCGCGGCCTGCGAGCGAGGCATCCTGCTCGAAGACCGGGAACGGCAGCCAATCGCAATCGTAGTTCGCGTCTTGCAGGGCCTCGGACAGGACTTCCGGCATGACGGCCTTGCCGACGCCGCGGGTGTTGCCGCTGAAGAGCAAGGCCACCGGGCAGACGTGCCGCCCGCCCGTGAGCATGAGACTCAGGCGGCTGACGTAATCGGCGAAGACGCGGTACAGGGGCCACCGCGGCTCATAACCGCCGTTGTAGAAGTACGGCGGACAGTCCTTGTCGTACGGCGCGCGGGGGTTGAACGAGTGCGGGATGAAGAAGTTCACGCCCGACACCTGCATGTGGTCGGCCCACCATTTCATCTCCCGGTAGGTCAGGTCCTGTCCGCGGGCGCCGAAGATTTCCACCATCGTCCGGTCGTCGGCCTTGCCGAAGGCGTGCGAGATCGAGCTGGCCAGCTTGGGGGTTTGCCAGGTCGGGGCGTCGTAGGCCACGCGTTTGCCCATCGCGAATTGGCTGAAAACCGCATCGATGGCCCCCATGTCCGCGTGCCCCTGCAGGAGCATCATGTCGCCGGCGCAGAACTCCGGGCGGACGTACAGCGATTTGTGCTCCATGAAATGGCCGATGGACCGGACGCCGTGGGCGTGGCACCACGCGGCCATCCCGCCGTACATCGTGCGGCCCCACGTTTCCGCGAAGGCCGTGAGATACTGGTACCGCGCGGCGGCCTGCTCTTGGCCGGCCAGCTCGAACTTGTAGGCGACGTAGGCCGGTTTCCAGTCCACCTTCCGCTCGTCCAGCACGTCGCGGAGCTCGCTGCCCCAATCCCCGGCGGTCTCCGGCTCGTCGTAGAAGAAGCCGCGGATCGTCGTGCCGAAGTCGCCGCCGAAATGGTCGTAGTGCGCCTGGTAGACGGTCTTCAGGAACCAATCCACGCAGTCCCGGCTGGCGCCGTCCACGCTCAGTAGTCCTCCCTGGCCCAGCGCCGGCGCCAAGACGTGCGTGAACTTCATCACCTTCCAGCGGCCGGGCGGGACCGCCCAGGAAAGCTTCCCGTCCTGAATGTGCCCGGCCAGGTCGATCAGGCTGCGGGCCTCGATCTTGCCGTCGGCCGCCAGGCGGCCGGCCACGGCGGCGACGTAGCGCGGGCCGCCATAACCGTCGGATTGCCAAGTCTGCGGCCCCTCCAGCTCGACGGCCGCCGCCTCCAGCCGCTTGGCCGCATAGCGGGCGGGCACCTTGCCCCCCACGGCCTGACTGGGCCACCATTTCTCGTCGAAGATCCACATCTGGAGGCCGTGGGCTTTCGCCGCCCGGAGGCAGATGCCCAGGTCGCGCCACCAGCCCGCGCCGAGCCAGTCGACGTGCGGCCGCGATTCGGCGGTGAAGCAACCGTTGCCCCCCTCGGCCACCTTGCCGACGTACATTTCCAGCCGTTGGCGGCTCTCGTCGCCGTGCAACCAGAAGAGCGGGCCGATCGAGCGCCGCGCCTCCACCGGCAACGTGCGAAACTGCTCCTCGAGGCCCGCCATGTCCTGGCCGCCGGCCCCCGACGCGGCGACGGCGGTTCCCAATGCCACCAGCAGCCCAGCCCAACGATTCATCGCGTTATCCTCCCGGTTGCTACTCGACTCGTATTACCCACCGCAGTTTCGGGCCGATCCAGCGGCAATTCTATCACGCCACGAAAGACTCTGCGACCCCTGCACACAACAACCCCTGCCGACACACTGCTGACACGCTGCTTGACGGCATCGAGTCAGAGCACGACAATGTGTTGCCCGCCGTGGAACCAGGATCGCCGGCAGGGCGACCGTGCCCACGTGCCGGGCGTATGCCGACATCGTAAGATCGTGCAATCAAGGCGATTGCGCCCCGTGCCTCAGTTGCACAGCTTCTGAACACAATGGCGAACCATGAAGGCTGTGCGTGCTTGTCCGCGGGAGACTCCGATGGCCCAGAACGACGATCTTGTCCAGCATCAGTCGTCGCCCGAAGCCAAGATCGTCCTGTTTCGCTCGCTCTTTCGCGGGCGTGAGGATGTCTATCCTCGTCGTTTCGAGAGCCGCAAGACCGGCAAATCCGGCTATCAACCTGCGTGTGCCAACGAGTGGGCACGAGGCTTGTGCGAGAAGCCCAAGGTCAAGTGCGTTGACTGCCCACATCGCCGCTTTCTTCCCGTCACCAACGAAGTGATTCGCTGGCACCTCGCGGGCCGAGACGATGACGGCCGTGATTTCGTCATGGGCGTGTACCCGATGCTTCAGGACGAGACCTGCTTCTTTCTGGCAGCCGATTTCGACAAGACACATTGGCAGGAAGACGCACGAGCCATCCTGGAGACGTGCCGCCACATGGATTTGACGCCTGCCCTGGAGCGATCGCGCTCCGGCAACGGCGGGCACGTTTGGCTATTCTTCGCGGAGGCCATCCCCGCCGCCTTGGCACGCAGACTTGGGTGCCACATCCTGACCGAGACCATGGAACGTCGACCGGAAATCGGGCTGGATTCGTATGACCGTTTCTTCCCCAATCAAGACACGCTACCACAGGGTGGTCTTGGCAATCTGATCGCCTTGCCGCTGCAGAAGCAACCACGAAAACTCGGCGATAGCGTCTTCCTCGATGAGGGGTGTGTTCCTTACTCCGATCAATGGGCATTCTTGTCAAGCGTCCGCAAGACTGATCGTTCCATCGTCGAGGAGATCGTTCGTGATGCCGAGAGCCGCGGACGCGTTGTCGGGGTGTGCGTCGCCCTGCCGGACGAGGGGGGTGTCGAGCCTTGGGCCATGCCGCCCTCGCGTAGCCGGAAAGGACCCTTGATTGCCGGGCCATTGCCCGAAAGCCTCGAACTGACTCTCGGCGACCAGATCTACGTCGCGAAGGAGCGATTATCACCAAGCCTCCGCAATCAATTGCTCCGGCTGGCAGCATTTCAGAATCCCGAGTTCTACAAGGCGCAGGCAATGCGTTTGCCGACGTATGACAAGCCTCGAATCATCGCCTGTGCCGAGGACCATGCGCATCACATCGGTGTGCCCCGGGGCTGTTTGGAAGACATACGGAAGCTTCTCTCCGACCTGCACATCGATGTCGTCATTCGCGATCAGCGACAGGCGGGCACGCCGTTGAATGTGCGGTTCCAAGGTGAATTGCGACCAGAGCAAGAGACTGCTGCCCGTGCGATGCTGGCCTACGACAACGGAGTCTTGTCCGCAACGACTGCCTTCGGCAAGACCGTTGTTGCTGCGTGGCTCATTGCCGAGCGAGGCGCCAACACACTGGTTCTCGTGCATCGCCGCCAATTATTGGAACAATGGGCACAACGCCTGTCGGTATTCCTCGGTCTGGCGCCGAAGGCAATTGGCCGAATGGGAGGCGGGCGAAAGAAGATGACGGGCCTGCTCGATGTGGCGGTCATTCAAAGCCTTGTGCATAAGGGGGTTGTCAAGGACTGCGTGGGGGAATACGGCCATCTCATCGTGGACGAATGTCACCATTTGTCCGCCCAGAGCTTTGAACAGGTGGTCCGCCGGGCGAAGGCGAAGTTCGTCCTGGGGCTGTCCGCCACCGTGACACGCAAGGACGGCCACCATCCGATCATCTTCATGCAGTGTGGTCCCGTGCGCCATCGCATCGACGCGAAAGCGCAGGCAGCGGCCCGTCCCTTTGAGCATCTTGTCCTGGTCCGTCCCACGTCATTTCGTCCGCTGGGCGCAGCCAACCCGGATGCGAGAATCCAGTTCCGGGAGCTGTACAATGAGCTCATCGCGGACGATGATCGCAATCGACTCATTTGCGATGAAATTGTCGCGGCTGCTCGGGAAGGCCGCTCACCCTTGGTGTTGACGGAGCGGAATGAGCACATCGAATGCCTGGCTGCCCGATTGTCGCCGAGCATTCGCCACCTCGTTGTGCTTCGCGGCGGTGCGGGACCCAAGGAGGCGCACGCGATCATTGTCCGCTTGGCAGCCATTCCCGAGGACGAGGAGCGGGTTTTGCTCGCCACTGGGCGCTACATCGGGGAAGGATTCGATGACGCGCGGCTGGATACCCTGTTTCTGACGCTGCCCGTGTCATGGCGCGGGACGATTGCGCAGTACGTCGGCAGATTGCACCGTCTGTACCATAGCAAGCGTGAAGTGCGCGTGTATGATTACGCCGACCTGAATGTGCCCATGCTGGCCCGGATGTTCGATCGGCGCTGCCGCGGCTACGAGGCTGTGGGCTACACGATCTTATTGCCCGCCAGTGCGGTGCCGGGCTGGCCCGCGGACGTTCCACTTCCAGTAGACCCGCGGTGGAAGAGCGATTACGCGGCCAGTGTGCGACGGCTCGTTCGCGACGGCGTCGACGTGCCGCTGGCGAATCTGTTCGTCCATACTACAAAAGAGGTGCCTGCCGATGCGGAAGGCGTCCGGCGTGCGCGAAGTGCCACCGAGGCGTTCCTTTACCGGCGGCTCGAGACGTTGCCGGAAACGGCCGGTCTGTTCCGCCTCAACGCCCAGTTGCCGATCCCCTTTGACGGTTGGGGGAACATGGAAGTTGACCTGCTTTGCGAGGAGACGCGCGTCGCCATCGAACTCGACGGTGGTCAGCATCTGGCCGACGCGGAAGCCTACCGGCGCGACCGGCGCAAAGACGTTTTGTTGCAGGAAAACGGTTACTTCGTGCTGCGGTTCCTCGCCGAAGACGTGGGCAAGCAGCTTGATGCGATCCTCGACGCCATCCTGCGCACGCTCTCACACCATCGCAGAGAATGACGACCCGGCGCGCTACTCGTCATCGCTCGATTTCGCTTTCGGCCGCCGCCAACACGTCGTGGAAAGGCGTGGCGGCCAGCATGCCGAACATCGGATGGGCGCGGAGCTTGGCACGCGCCGTCGCCGGCGAAGAAAGGCCGCACAAGAACCGCGCAACTTGCCGCGGCGCGGCCAGGGCCGCGTGCTTCTCGGCAAGAAGCTGGTGCAGGCGCGGCTGCCAGCCGCAGGCGATCCCCGCACAACTCGCGGCGGGAAGCGGCACACGCGGCTGCCCCTCGCACCGCCCACAGTGTCCGCACGGGTCGCGCTCCTCCCCGAAATAGTCCAGCAGATGGCACGTCAGGCAGCCCTCGGCCTCGGCGTAGGCCAGCACGCGGCGGATGCGGGCGATGTCGTGCGCCTCGCGCTCGTGGAAACGGCGACTAAGCTCCTCGCACAACCGCGGCAAATCGCCGGGCCGCTGTTTCAGCCGGTAGCCCTGCCGCACGCCGGCCGCCTCGACCACGAGATCGCCCGTTTCTTCGAGGTAGCCCATCGCCGCCACGATCCGCGCGCGAGGTTGCCCGATCGCGCGGCTCACCTTCTCCAGATCGATCGAGAACCACGTGCGTCCCTTGACGGCGTGGCGAAACACGCTTCGCAGGAATTCGCCCCGCTCGGCATCGAACCGCCCCAGGATTTCCCGAGAACTCTTCTGCGGTTGGAACTTGTACTCCGAATAGAAAGGACTGGTCGCTTGCAGGACGTTCTCCAGCTCCAGGTAGGTCAGCAGCGTCTTGACCACCAGCGGGCGGACGTCGTGCGTCGTCGCGAGCTCGTACTCCGACACGTCGAACTCCACTCCGCGGCCGAGCACGTCGCCCACGAGCCCCGCAACGGCCTCGGGCGTCGGCGTATCGCCGTAGGAGAAGTTCTCCAGTGTCACCACATCGTCGGCGCAGGCCAGCAGCTCGCAGACCGATTCCTTGCCGTCCCGTCCCGCGCGGCCGATCTCCTGGACGTAACTCTCCAGGGCCTTCGGCAGATTGTAGTGGTAGACGTAGCGGATGTCCGACTTGTCGATGCCCATGCCGAAAGCGATGGTCGCCACGACGATCACGCGGTCGGACGCCATGAACGCGTCCTGGACCGCGTTGCGATCGTCGGTCTCCATGCCGGCGTGATAGGCCCGGGCGGTAAAGCCATGCGCCCCCAGCAGTCCTGCTACTTCCTCGGCGGTGCGCTGCAGGGTAACGTAGACGATCGCCGGGCCGGGCGGGCGCTGCCGGAGCCGCGCCAGCAGCAGATCGGCCCGCGACGCCGGCTCGCACGGCGTCACATAGAGTCTGAGGTTCGATCGGTAGAAGCCCGTGTACACCACGTCGTCCGCGGCGATGCCGAACCCCGTGGCGATGTCGCGGGCCACCGCGGGGGTGGCCGTGGCCGTCAGGGCCAACACCCGTTCCACCCGCAGTTGCCGCGCGAGCCGGGCAATCTTGAGATAGTCGGGCCGGAAGTTGTGCCCCCACTCGCTGATGCAATGCGCCTCGTCGACGGCCAACAGCGCGATCTTCCGCCGCTCGAGCGACCGCAGAAACCGCTCGTTTCCGAGCCGTTCCGGCGAGACGTACAACAACTTGAGCCGGCCGGAGTTCAACGCGTGGTGGACGCCGAGGGTTTCGTCACGCGTCAGGCTGGAATCGAGCCGTGCCGCCGGCGCGCCCCGCGACACCAGAAAGTCGAGCTGGTCCTTCATCAACGCGATCAACGGCGAGATGACCAGCGTCAGCCCTTCGAGCAGCATTGCGGGCAACTGGTAGCACAGGCTCTTGCCGCCGCCGGTGGGAAAAATCGCGAGCACCGAGCGGCCGGCCAGCAGCCTGGCGACCGCCGCTTCCTGGCCTGTGCGGAAAGTATCGAAGCCGAATACCTGCTTCAGCGTTTGCCGAGCCGCCTCCGGAAGCGGCGCAGGATTGGCGGCTGGCATGGTCGGCATAGGAGCGGTTGTAGCAATGTTCAGTAGCGCGTCGGCTCCGAAGGCCTGTACGCGTCACCAGCAGCCAAGATACCCGCTTGACGGCATTAAGTGAAGACCTGACAATGGTTTGGGAACCAGTTGATGACGATTGCGGCGCCTGCGATTCGCGTGGGTTGCGAAGCCCAGGCGAGCATCGCAAGGTCTTGCGACAGATTGATTTGCGCCCGTAGCTCAATTGGATAGAGCATCAGTCTTCGGATGCAAAAAGTACGCGCTCTCGGAACCCTCGGAAAACGCAAGAAAGAGCCTGTTTTTGCGAGGTTTTCTTGATGTTGACTGGCCCTGTCAAGAATGTGCCAAAATGGGCCAAAATGGGGCGTTCCGGGTGTCACTGACACCCGCTCGGAATCTCTTTCGACCCCTGCCAGAAACCGCTCTCAGACAGGGCCCGTCCCTCCGTGCTAGGCACCTCTCCTTGACGCCCTTTTTGCCGGCTCGGGTCTTTTCGGGCCCCCCACTCGCCCGGGGTCTTCGGCGAATTCGGCCCCGTCCAGCTTATTCCCTGCTTGACCCCCCTGTCCGCCTGGGCGTCTCGCTCGGCCAGTAAGCCTCCCGCTTGCCCGGCAATCTCGAGACCGACACCATGGGACAGGGTTTCCCGCCGTTTCGCCCCCCGGTCGATGTTCTGGGCGTCTGAGGGCCTCGGGGCTATAGCCGGGCAAGCCGTCGCGCCGCGGTGCCCGACACCCGGTCGATTTCCGACACGTCTCATCTCGGCGATACGATTGCTGGGACCGCGCACCGGTCGATGTGACCGACGCACCCCAGTGAGCTGACCAAGCAACAATCTCGTTTCGTGATAGCCTACGTCTGTGCAGCCCGTCAGAGTCATGACGCACGCCCCGCTTGACAGGCGGAACCGCGAGAAGTCAAATCTGGCGTTGAGTGGTTCGGCCTAGGTTAGGCAGCGGTATGGCGAAATAGCGGTCTCAACACGGGGGATCATCAATGGCAAGGCACATTGCGCCTGACGCCAAGCTACGACGCATCGCCCTGGCGTTCAGGGAGAGCTTGGGGAAAGTCGCAAACGTAGCGATGAACGGACAGGACGTGGAGAAGGAGTTCGCGGCTGAACGCTGGTCTAGGTCCTCGATGCCCAAGAAACACGTCATCGCGGCGGCATTCGCGACGCTTTGCGAAGAGGACCGCGACGGGGATAAGCTGCTCGGGCCGCAATACTTCTGGCGATGCTCGATGAGCGCGAAGAGGAAAATGGGCCTCAGTAAAGTGAAGACGATCCTACACGCCGTTGGCGTTCGACGACCACGGTCCTACGACGAATGGCCGCCTATCCAGGAGTTCGTGCATGACTTCTCCGCGTCCAGCCATTCGATTCCCCAGGTGACTGGAGAGGAGGAGTGCGGCTGGGGGCTTCAGGACGAGTTCCAACTCGTGTTCGCGGCTGAGTCGGAAATGTACAAGGCGGGGCCCAAGAAGAGATCGGCTTTCATAACGAGGGATTTGGTGAAGCTCTGCCTCGTGGAGTGCCCGGTCAAGGTGGTCGTGTACTGCGGGTACGGGGATCGTGATGGCGAAAAAAAGGGCATAGTTGTCGACAGAATCACTCAGACGATTAAGCGGTGCCCTTCCCCTGGGAAACGAAACTGTGGTTGGCTGCTGATCGGCCTCGTCGGAAGGTGGCCCCACGAAACGCAGCCGTACTTTCACGCTCTGAAGGCTGGTGATGACGAGGCCGTGGAGCTGCACTTATGATTGTGGTTCTGCGCGCGTGGTCCCGCACGCGGCGCACCTCGGGCCAGCGCTAGCTTCTCGTGCCATCGAAGTGAGGCTGTGGGCGAGCATCGCCAAGCGGTTGCCTGTTGTCGGCCACGGGAACTGACTCGCCTCGATCCAGTAGGCATCGGACGACACACCGACGCATCTTAGACTCGGCTCACGCAGCGCCCTCACGTCAAGGTCCGCCCCCCGGGGAATCGTGTTTCCCTCACGCCGCGTTTCGTCTCGGCGCCCTCTCCCTCGGCACGGCATCCCCGCCCCGCCCCTCATACATGCGCCTCTGAATGCTCGGCGTGAGCCTTCCAGTTGGCAACGTACTTCTCCGCCAGCGTCGTATCCCGGATCACGAGCAGGTTCTCGGCGTTGTGCTCTTCGGCTGCCTTGGTGAAGTTGAAGCTGCCCGTGATGACCGTCTCGCCGTCGATCACCATGATCTTGTTGTGGGCGATGGCGTGCTTGGCGTCTATCCGCACGGGGATGCCCAGGTTGAAGAGGAAACCGGTCGGCCAAAGGCCGACCGGTTCCTCCAGCCGTCCTAGTCTGGCCGCCATGCCAGTTCCACTCCTTGTTTAGAAGTGGTATGATCTCGGGTGATCCCCCGCCACAAGCCGGGCCTTGGAACAACTTCCGCGATGGCAAAGGGCCGACGATGGACCACAGTTACGAAGAAATCCGAAATGTCATGATCGACATCTTGGCGGGGCGGGAGAAGACGACCTATGGGCCGAGCCAGTACGGAGGTCTCCTTACTGGAGCCGCTGAAGTGTTTCAGCGGCGAGAAGGTAGGACGCTTGCTCCGTCTATCTTGCACCACGAACCGCGTCTTTCGGCCAATGATGCTGAATTGGCCCGTGAAGTGTTCTGGGACTTGTTCCGTCAAGGCATCATCACGCTCGGGATGAACGACGCCAACCGGGAATTCCCTTGGTTCAAGGTATCCAGCTTCGGCAAGAAGGTTTTGGAACACCAGAATCCATACTTCTTCCACGACCTGGACTCCTACACCAAGCTGATCCAGTCGAATGTGCCAGACATCAACGCCGTCACCCTTATGTACCTCCAAGAGGCCATGCAGTCCTTCAGGTCTGGCTGCATGTTGGCTGCGACGGTCATGCTGGGCGTAGCATCGGAACACTCCTTTCTGCTCCTGGTCGAGGCGGCAGAGCAGAGCCCGAAGTACGGCAGCCATTTCGCCAACATACCCAAAGAACGGACGATTCTCCAGAAGTTCCGCAAGTTCCGGGCCGCACTTGAAAAGAACGTCCAAGCCGACCTGCCCGGCGAGATCAAGGAAGACCTGGATACTCAGTTCAATACGATTCTGTCGGTGATCCGAAACTTCAGGAACGATGCGGGGCATCCATCTGGAAAGATCATCGAGCGGGAACAGACCTATGTGCTGCTACAATTGTTTGTGCCGTATTGTAAGAAGTTGTACCAGTTGATGGAGTTCTTTCGGTGAGCATGGCGGTCTCTGACTGAGCGTACTGCCGGTAATGGCCACCTCACACCTGCCACTCCACATCCACGGCCACAATGGACAACCAGGTCCACCTCAGGAGGAGAATCATGAGCGAACGCGAGAATCAGCCCGTACCGGAACCCGATTGGAAGGACCGGGCTCACGCGATTGTCCGTGCTGGCCTTGGGTCAGTCCCCATCGTTGGTGCCGCCGCTACCGAACTATGCCAGATGGTGATTACGCCGTCGCTTGAGAAGCGGCGCGTCGAATGGATGAACTGGGTGGCCGAGTCGTTGAAGAAACTTGAAGAGAAGAAGCAACTGCAAATCGAAGACCTTGCATCCAACGAGGCATTTCTTGACACGATGTTGCACGCGACCCAGGCGACGTTGCGAAACAGCCAGGAAGAGAAACGCAAAGCCCTGCGGAATGCGGTGTTGAATTCTGCCCTGCCCAATCCGCCCGAAGAATCACGCCAACAGATGTTTGTCGAGTGGATTGACAGCCTGTCGGTTTGGCATCTTCGCATCTTTGTGCTCCTTGCAAATCCGCTGCAATGGTTCAACGACAACCAGAAGCGACCGCCAGAATACTTTATGAACAGCAGTTTGTCTGACTTGCTGACCAAGGCATACCCGGAGCTAAACAACCAACGACCGTTGTACGACCAGATCGGCAAAGACCTCTTCAGCCGCGGACTGATCGGAACAGAGAATTTTCATGGTACTATGAGTGCCTCCGGGGCTTTCGCCAATCGGGCAACAGAACTGGGAAGAGAATTTCTGAAGTTCATTACCGCGCCGGTTCACGGTGCATAGGAAGCCTGTTCGACAATGGCGAATTCCACCCCAGAACCCAAAGGCTGCCTCGCCGCGATCTTCGGCCTGCTCGGCATCCACCTTGGAGGCCCGGCCAGGGCGAAGGAACTCGCGGACCGGTCGGGGTTGCCGTTCCTGCCCTTCGGCAACGTCCCGGACTTGATCGGAAACAGGAGAGACCATGATGGTGAGTGCAGAGCAACTATGCCAGCGGTATTCCGGTGTCACCCGGCACTTGGGAAAGTGGCTCGTGAAGCTCCGGTATCGGGGCCGGGACCTGACCATCGGCCATTTTGAAGACCCACAGGAGGCTGCCTTTGCAGCCGACTTCACGCGCTACATGCTGCTGGGGCTGAAGCCAACCCACTGGCACCCGAAGGTCGCACGGCCGAACTTCCCGCCGAACCGCTCCTACCTGCGCGCGCCCGTCCTCTCGCGACTCGTGTCGGCCCAGGTGGTTCCGACCGACGTTCTCAGGCGCCGCCTGGCCGAATATTGTGCCGTCGCTGACCAGAATGCCGCTTGTGAGGCAGTGGGGGCGGGGCGGTAGGCTGGCGGCCGGTTTCAGCTATAATACCGCAAGCTGGGGGTCGCTCCCCCGGTTTCCAGTCTCGTCGGCGGAGCCGGTCGCTTGCCCTTCCGGCTTTCCGCCGTCGAGGCCCAACACAAGGGCAAGATCATGGCGATCTCCGATGCGCTCGGCATCGCCCACGAGAACCTTCTTCGCGTGATTCCAAGGCCCCTCACGGCTGAAGAGGAGGATGAACGGGTGAGGTGGAGCCGCCCGGCTCCCAACATCGACGCCGCAAGATTGCACAACGCGACGCGATGTTTCGTCGAGGCGCTTTCCAGGGACCCCGCCGCGGCCAAAGAACTCCAGCGGCGCGGAACACTGTGCGCGATGTTGACCGGGGAGGGAAGCAATTACCTGACCGCCAAGACCGCTGCTCACAAAGCGTTGCGCAGATGGAGGGGAGTCAAGGCACGGCACGGGTGGAAATCGGACGAACACGCTCTTCGGCATGCGGCCGTTGATAGGCTTGTGCATGAAGGCGGTCGGTTCTTGGTTTGTTGGCTGCGGGAGGAATGCAACCGGTTGGACGGCGTGCTGGCGTTCTCCAGCGGGGTTCCCAAGGGCCTCCGCGCGTTGCTGCAAGCCTGGCGTGATGAAGCGTCCTCGATTGCCGACGCTGGAGAGAATGATTGTCTTGACGGCTGTTACTGGCTCCTCCATCCAGAGTACCTTGCCCCGTTGAATATCCCCGATGCCGCGCCGACTGTCCGGCAGGCAGCAGACGCGCTGGTCAGGTGGTGCGATGCTCAGCCTGCCGCCGAGGCGATACCGAAGGGCCAGGGCGGCGACACGGACCAGGCTCCCGTTGAATACCTCATGAGTTGGCGGGAGATCCTCGACGCGCTGCATCTGACGAACGACGAAGAACACCGCGGCATGGTCAGGAGGCTAAACGGGGAGCACGCCGGGCCGATCATCATTCCGAGGCAAGGTTCTCAGCCGAAAGTGATAACGGCAAAGCTGGTCGAATGGTGGAACGGGCTGGAGGGTCGGTTTCGAGAATTACAGCAACGGCGGACGGACCGGGAGGCAACGGCTGCGGAGCAATTCAGCTACGGCAAGGATGGAACCGTCGCCCCTGGCATTTCCGGTGGAGTAAAGAAGCGGCGGAAGGACCGGAAGGGCTGAGACCTCCCGAAGCATCGAAAAACATCCCGAAGCATCAAAAAACATCTCCGTGCCGTGTAACTCTCCATGAGTTTGTGGGGGGGTTCACGGCATGTTTCTTTATCCGGAAGAGATCGACAAGCGGCTCAGTTGGCCCCTGGGACGGGCGGAGCGGCTAGCTCGCCGGCATCGGCTTCCCCACGTCCTCCTACCGGACGGCTCCATACGTTTTGAGTGGGAGCCGATCGAGAAACTACTCCAGCGGGTTCCCGTAGAAGCCGGACCGGGAGGACTCCTCGTGCGGGTAGCGGCTCCCGAGCCCGATCTCCTCGCAATCGTCGCTCCGAGTGCCAAGCCGGTCGGGAGCGAAGTGTTCGGGCTGGCAGAACAGCGGGAGGCATCGCAATGAGCGGCACCGCGCTCACGCCCCCCGAACTTGCCAGGCAGTTGCGGGTCGACGTCCACACCGTCTTGGGCTGGATCGGGAACGGTGAGCTACGGGCGGTCAACGTGGGCACTCGCGGCAAGAGGCCGCGCTGGCGCATTGACCCCGCCGATGTGGTGGTCTTCGAGCAGCGCCGCGCCGCTCAGCCCGAGGTGAAGCCCCTGCGAAGACGGGCAAAGAGCGGGTGGGTGTTCCGGTATTTTTAGAGAGGCTGGCCAATGGGTACCAACGAGACCGGCACCACCGCCCACCCCGACGCCGCAGCCGGCACGGCCGCCGCCGGACGCTCCACAGGAATCCGCGAGGAAATCCTGTCTCGGCTCGACATCGCAGCAACATACCGGGAGATGGGCGTGAAATTGAACGGCCAGACCCCAACCGCTGATGGCTGGCTGTCGGTCCATGCCGCCGGTCGCGAGGACAAAAACCCGAGCGCCTCGATAAACGTCAAGACGGGGTACTACAAGGATCACACCACCGGCAAAAGCCTTTCGCTTTTCGACTTCGCGGCCAAGTATGGCGGGCACGGCGACTGGCGAAGGGCGCGGGCCTTCTTCGCGGAGAAGGTCGGACTGCGGAACGGTGCGAAGGGCAACGGGCGCGGCAAGCCGAGCGGAAACGGCCAGAGCGGCGGCGTCCCATTGGCCGATGCAGACACGCTACACGCGGCCTACTCCGCCCTTCTCGACTGCCTCACCTTGTCCGACGATCACCGCGCGAAGCTGTGCGCCCGCGGCCTGAGTGACGAGCAGATCGACGCCCGGCGGTATTGCTCATATCCCATGAACGGCCGCGACCGCGCGCGGCTTTTCATGCTGGCCGCTGTCGGTTCCAAGGCCGACGGCGTGCCGGGGATGGGCCGGCGGAGCCTCTACGGGCCGGAAGGGCTGCTCATCCCGTGCCGGGACACCCAAGGCCGAATCGTGGCTCTTTGCATCCGGCGGGACGCCGCCGGCAAGGGCCCCAAGTATGTGTGGCTCAGCAGCGCACAACACGGCGGCCCCAGCCCGGGCGCTCCATGCCACGTCCCCGCCGACATCCGGCAGCCGGTCCCGCGTGTGCGAATCGCCGAGGGCACGCTGAAGTCTGACGTTGCCTATTCGCTCAGCGGCTTGGCGACGATCGGCGTTGCGGGGGTTGGCAACCTCAAGACGCTGGTGGACACACTCAAGCAGCTTGGCGCGGAAACGGCTGTCCTATCCTTCGATTCCGACGCAGCAGAGAATCTGGCCGTGGCCACCGCGCTTCAGAAGGCGCACAAGCTACTGGTGGCTGCCGGCTTCCAGGTGGAAATGGAGCGATGGGCAGCAGAAGACGGCAAGGGGATTGACGATTTACTGGCGGCCGGCAAGGTGCCCGATCTGTTGACCGGCGAAGACGTGGCCGCGGAGATCAAGACAATTGCACAGCAGGCCGGCGCGGAACTGTTGGGTATCAAGGGCGACGGGGAAGAGAACGAACCCAGTTTGGTTGCGGTGGTCGCGGAGGACATTCTGAAAACAGAGCGGTTCGCCCAGGATGGCGGCGGCAAGCTGTATCGGTACGCTGGTGGCGTCTACAAGCCGCGCGCTGAGGAGGTAATCAGACAACACGCCAAACGATTCTGTGTCGTCAACGAATTGACCAAGAAATGGAGTATTCGATTCTCAAAGGAAGTCATCGAATTCATCCGGGTCGATTCTCCGATTTTATGGGAGCGGCCGCCGGTGGAGATCGTCAATGTCCAAAACGGACTTCTCCGAGTTATTGGTGACAAGCGAAAGTTGCTGCCCCATTCCCCCGATCACCTGTCACCGATCCAGATTCCGGTTGCCTTTAATCCAGCGGAGGAGTGCCCTAATATCGACCGATTCGTAAGTACGACCTTTCCGGCCGATGCCCATGATCTTGCCTGGGAGATGGTGGGCTGGCTTATGACACCCACTACCTGGCTCAAGAAAGCCGTTCTGCTGACAGGCGACGGGGACAACGGAAAGAGTGTCTGGTTGTCGTTGATTGTCCGGTTCATCGGCCGGCAGAATGTCTCTACGGTATCGCTGCATGAACTAGAAGCGAATAAGTTCAAGAAGGCCCGACTGGTCGGCAAGCTGGCGAACATTTGCGCCGACTTGCCGAGTGAACATCTGGCCGGCACGTCCGTGTTCAAGCAGCTAACGGGGGGCGATACGGTCGAAGCCGAGCGGAAGTTCCAAGAGGGGTTTGACGTCGACCTCTACGCCCGTTTGATCTTCTCTGCAAACCACCCGCCGCGGAGCGCCGATAGCTCCGGCGCATTCTTCCGCCGCTGGCTGGTCGTTCCGTTCGATCGCACCTTCGCACCGGAGGAGCAAATACCGCGGGATGTCCTCGATGCCCAATTACAGGACCCAGCAGAGTTATCAGGCTTGCTCAATCGCGCCCTCGACGGCCTGGCCCGCGTCCAACACCAGCGCGGATTCTCCGAACCGGAGAGCGTTCAAGCCGCTTGGCGGGACTTCCACGCGACGACGGACCCCCTGGCCGTTTGGCTGGACCGCTACACGCTGGACGCGCCCGAGTTGGTCTGCCCGGGGGCCGTCCTTCGCACCGCCTACAACGCTGCGGCGGAACGTGAGGGCCGCCCTGGGTTGACCGATACCGCCTTCGGCCGGGCAGTTCGCAAGCAGCGGCCCAACGTCGATTACAAGCAGCGCACGGTCAGCGGCCGGCTGCAATGGTGTTGGCTGGGCATCGGACTGGCCGGCGACGATTCACGAGGTTCACAGGGTTCACAGGGTTTTCCCTCTTTGTTCCAATCACACGCGCGAGAGCCGGGGGAAGAGGGATAAAGAGAAATATGCGAGTTAGAGACAAGAAGGGCGAAACCCTGTGAACCCTGTGAAGTCCGTGAAAGGGGAATGCCATGAGCACGACCGCCCTCAACGCCCCTGAACGTGCAGCCGTGGCCGCCCACCCGTCCGCGCTGGAGACGGCTCGCCTTGCTGCCGCGGCCGGCCGCCTACCGCGTGCCCCCGAGCCTCCGGCAGCCTCACCACCGGCTGCCCCGCGGCCGGAGTTGTGGCAGCGCGTCCCCCGCCGATTCTTCCATCTCCGCGCCGCCCTCGGCGATCGCGCCGCCCAGCGGCGGGTGGACCGGGAGCAGCGGAGGGAGGCCAGGGAGGCCCGGCTGCATCGCCTGCTTGGCACGGTGCCCGGGGGGGAGACTGGCCGCCGACCTGAAAACATGAAACACCCCACCGGCCCGATGCCTCTAGGGCACGGCGGGAAACAACCAGAGGCACAAGGAGAATGAAGAGATGACCAATGGCAAGATCAAAGTTGACCTGGAGGCCCTGAAGGCCGTGTTGGAGTATCTCTGGTGCGACGAGGAACGGTGCTTCTTTGAGTGCTGGAGCGGTGGCGATAGGGAAGTGAAGGAGGGCATTTTCTGGCCGCTTGTCAAACTCCAAGCGGCGATCGACGAGGTCTCACCGGAGCAACTGTTGAAAGAGTCGTTTGAAGAGTGGGATGAACCTTACCCGTCGGAGTTGTCATTGGTGTGAGAATTCATCTCCGTGCCCTGCCCTGCCCGTAGTGGGGCGGGGCGCGGAGAACCCGTGGGCGACTTCATGCCGTGGGAAACGGACGACACGCCCGCCGTCCACGTGATCGGCGACACGCAGACACGGGCTCGATGCCTTTGGACACCGACCCAGGAGGTAACGATATGACGACCAATCCCGAATCGAGTCCGTGGCCCCCGGCTGCGGCAAGCAAAAACCTCTCTCCCAAGCCGTTGCGAGACGGCCCTGAGCCCCCGGACGGCTTCAACTACGCTGGCCGGACTTACTTCGGTCTTGCACGCAAGCCGTTCTTGGCAGTTGCGTTTCTCTGGCCGCTCCCCAACAGGACGGCCCGGCGAGACGAACTGGCTGAGCCGGTCTGGGAAGACCATGCCGACACGCCGAGCGAAAGCGCCGTCGAAGGGCTGCGGAAGGAAATCAATCGCTTCTTTCGCGCGAACGGCATTCCATGGCACACCGTCTTCAAGCTCGATTACCTCTGTCTGCGGGAAGGCCCGCCAGGCAAGCGGAAGGGAAAGACCCTACCGAAAGGCACCAGGTACAAGGCAGGCCACCCTTCCCGTTAGGCTCCCATTTTTCAGCCCATTAGCTTCCCATCGCGTGTGATATCATGCCTTCGTCGTCGAGATAAGCGGGCAAGGTGTTTGCAACACCGGGAGGGCTTCCCGACCCTCCCAGCCCGTTTAACCAATCGGGACACCGACGGGAGGTGTAACGTGAGACAACCGTGTCGATTACTATGGGGTTTGCGAAGATTCTTTGTGCCGCTATTATTTTTCTGCGGGCTATTCGCGTCCGGCTTTCTCTCCGGAGCTACTTGGCAACTTCGCAAGTCTACTGTGGAGATTCAGGACATCCTCGATCACCACGGCAAGAACTTGGAGGACATCAAGGAAAGCAGCGACAGGTTTTGCAAGGCTTGCGACGAGTTGCTTACGGTGCTCAGAAAGTAGTAGGGTTCGTCGCCGTCGCCGTTGCCCTGCTAGCCTGCGGGCGGGCCTATGGGGTAACTGTAACAGCACTAGAATCTGGTAACTGGTCAGGCACCGGTGCCGTCTGGTCCAACGGCACCACCACCGGCCCCGCTTCGGGCAGCACCGTGGATTTTCACGGTTACACGATTAGTCAGAATGCTGCCATCAACGGAACCTACGTATTCGAGGACACCACCGCCGGCGCTGGCAATCTTACCGGCAGCGGAACCTTGGCCGGCACTATCACGGTCAACGGGACCGCGACTCTCAACCTGTCCGGCACCACGACGATCACCGCAGCGATCATCGTCGGCAGCGGCGGGTTCCTGATAAAGCAGACCGGTACTGGGACCAGCGTCTCCACGGGCAGCATCACTGTGAACTCTGGCGGGGTATTCAACCTCGCTACCACTGGCATGGCGTCTATGACGTTCACTGGAGGCACAGCCAATGGGGTCACGATAAACAGCGGTGGCACGATGACGTTCGGCAAGGCGGGGGCGAGTGCAACCGGTTATCCAGCCCTGACCGCCCAGGGCAGCGCCGCGACTCCGTTTTCCGTCCAGGGTGGCACCTTCACCCTCGTGCAAGGCGAGTTCGCCGAATACGGCACTAACGGCGCGTGGGCGTTCTCTTTCGGGGCCGGCTCCACGAT
>Ga0187848_10000501_pt1 | contig 35879 bp, 26 predicted proteins | sample June2016WEW_4_40_FD_132424 | JGI IMG/M metagenome (GOLD analysis project Ga0187848, IMG submission 132424) | Peatland microbial communities from SPRUCE experiment site at the Marcell Experimental Forest, Minnesota, USA - June2016WEW_4_40 | ecosystem: Environmental > Terrestrial > Soil >... | reverse complement strand
CTCAGCAAGAACTGGATCATCCACCGCATCCGTCCCGGCTACGACATCAAGATCATCCCCGGCGTCTTCCGCCTCTCCCACGTCCTCAACACCGGCGCGGCGTTCTCGCTGCTGGAAAACGCGCCGCCCAACGCAGTCCGCATCGGCCTCATCGCCTTCTCCGTGGTCGCGGCCATCGTCGTCTTCGTCTTTCTCTGGATCACCGGCCGCACGTTCTCGCTCACTTCGGTCGCGCTCGCGCTCATCCTCGGCGGCGCGCTCGGCAACCTCTACGACCGCATCCGCTTCCACCACGTCGTCGACTTCCTCGCCGTGAAGATTTACCACTACAACTGGCCCGACTTCAACGTGGCCGACTCCTGCATCGTCATCGGCGCATGTCTCCTCCTGCTGGAAATCTTCCGCCCCACTCCCCACGAGTCCTAGCCGCGCGGCATCTCGCGGTTCTTTCCCTCGGCAATCGCCTTCCGCTTCGCCTTGCGATAGACATTGGCAACCGCCAGCGTCCAGAACGGCACCAGATCGACGCCCGGCACCAGCTTCGCCAGCACCGATGGCAGAAACTCCCAGTGCCAGCCCAGCAGCCATATCATCAGCCCTGCAACGCCGCAATCCAGCACGTCGTCCGCCGGCGACTCCGCGCCCTCAATAAAGAATGGAAACACGATCAGTTGCAGCGCGTCCGCAAGCACCGCCACCATCAGCGCAACTCGAAAGCGCGGTCCCGGCAATAGTTTGATCGAGTCGTTGTTCCCGCCGGCCTGCTGCTTCTCGTCCATGTCGATTCGCCTATTCTAGCCCGGCTTCCGCACCCGATTCGCAATCCCGGCCCAACTATCCGACAATGGAGAGTGGCCATGATTGGGCAAATGATCGACAGGGAAGACGCGCAGCCCGGCGAGCCCGACCCGCCGCGCGTCGTCCTCATCGCCAGCGACGCCATCACCATCCGCGGCGCGCGCACCCACAACCTCAAGTCCATCGACGTCGACATCCCGCACAACGCCCTCACCGTCGTCTCCGGCGTCTCCGGCTCCGGCAAGTCCTCGCTCGCCTTCGACACCATCTACGCCGAGGGCCAGCGCCGCTACGTCGAATCCCTCTCCGCCTACGCGCGCCAGTTCCTCGAGCGCATCGAGAAGCCCGACGTCGACTTCATGGACGGCCTCGCCCCCGCCATCGCCATCGCCATCAAGCAAAAAAATCAGACGCGCAACCCCCGCTCCACCGTCGCCACCGCCACCGAGATATACGACTACCTCCGCCTGCTTTACGCCCGCTGCGGCACCGTCACCTGCCTGCACTGCGGCGGCGGCGTCCGCCACGACACGGTCGACGAGATCGTCGCCGCCCTGCTCGCCCTGCCCCCGTCCACCCGCGCCTACGCGTTGTTCCCCATCACCCGCGCCGAAATAAAATTCGAGCCCCTGCAACCCGCTACGACCGAGATTCCCGAAGAAGTCCCCGCGAAGCCGGCAAAAAAATCCGTAAAAAAACCCACCTCAAAAAAATCGGTTCCATCGGTGCCATCGGTGTTAAGTCTTTCCGACACCCTCAAGGACCGCCTCGCCGAACTCCGCCGCCGCGGCTACAACCGCCTCTACCAGAATGGAAACATCGTCGAGTTCTCCACCCCCGAGTCCCTCCTCTCGCTCGACTTCGCCCAGCCCATCTTCGTCCTCATCGACCGCCTCGCCATCTCCCCCGACATCCGCTCCCGCATCGTCGACGCCATCGAGACCGGCTACCGCGAGTCCGGCGAAATCCAGTTCCACACCCTCCCCCGCCCCGCCGAGACCATTAATAATGAAGGTGTCATCCTGAGCGGAGTCGGGCATCGGCCCGACGCAGTCGAAGGACCTGCGGTAGTTCCGAGCGCACCTCAACATCTCCGCTTCTCCGCCGCATTCGAGTGCTCCACCTGCCACCGCGCCTACCGCGAGCCGGAGCCGCGTCTCTTCTCCTTCAACAATCCCTACGGCGCCTGCCCGCGCTGCCAGGGCTTCGGCAACACCATCGACTTCGACCCCAACCTCATCCTCCCCGACCGCTCCCGCACCCTCGCGCAGGGAGCCATCGCCCCCTGGACCACGCCCAAGTACCGTCCCTTCCACGGCGAGATGGTCCGCTTCGCCCGCTCCGCAGCCATCCCCACCGACGTCCCCTGGTACGACCTCGACCCCGCGCAGCAGGCCCTCCTCTGGAACGGCCCCGGCAGCGGCCCCTTCCCCGGCATCCGCGGCTTCTTCGCCGCTCTCGAGCGCAAAAAATATAAGCTCCACGTCCGCGTCTTCCTCTCCAAGTATCGCGGCTACGCCCTCTGCCCCGACTGCAACGGCCAGCGCCTCCGCGCCGAGGCCCGCGCCGTCTTAATCAACAATAAAAATATCTGCGAAGTCACCAGTCTCACCATCACCGCCGCGCAGGCCTTCTTCGACAACCTGCAACTCACCCCCGCGCAGACCGAAATCGCCGGCAAGGTCCTCGAAGAGGTTCGCCAGCGCATCCACTTCCTCGTCGAGGTTGGCCTCGACTACCTCACCCTCGACCGCCTCAGCTCCACCCTCTCCGGCGGCGAATCGCAGCGCATCCAGCTCGCCACATCGCTCGGCTCGCGCCTGGTCGGCGCGCTCTACGTCCTCGACGAGCCCTCCATCGGCCTGCACGCCCGCGACACCGCAAAGCTCATCCGCATCCTCCACTCCCTGCGCGACCTCGGCAACACCATCCTAGTCGTCGAGCACGACCCCAGCGTCATCCGCTCCGCCGACCATCTCCTCGACCTCGGCCCCGGCGCGGGCGAACTCGGCGGCCACGTCCTCGCCGCGGGCACGGTCGCCGAAGTCACCGCCAACCCGCAATCCATCACCGGAAAATATCTCTCCGGCCGCCTCACCATCCCCGTCCCGCGCCATCGCCGCCAGTCCGGCGATTCCAAAGCCCGCCTCCAGCTCACCGGCGTCCGTCGCCACAACCTGCGCGGCGTCGATGTCGACATCCCCCTCAACCTCCTCTGCTGCGTCACCGGCGTCAGCGGCAGCGGCAAATCCACGCTCATCCACCAGGTCCTCTACCGCGCGCTCATGCAACAGCTCCACCGCGAACCCGACGCCTCCGCGCCCGAGCCCACCGCCCTCTTCCGCTCGCTCACCGGCTCCCAGCACCTCAACGACGTCGTCCTCGTCGACCAATCCCCCATCGGCCGCACGCCGCGGTCGAATCCAGTGACCTACATCAAGGCCTTCGACGACATCCGCGCCCTCTTCGCCGCACAGCCCGACGCCCGCCGTCGCGGCTTCGGCCCCGGTGCCTTCTCCTTCAACGTCCCCGGCGGCCGCTGCGACACCTGCGAGGGCGACGGCACCGTCACCGTCGAGATGCAGTTCCTCGCCGACATCGAGCTCCCCTGCGAAGAGTGCAACGGAACGCGTTACAAATCCTCCATCCTCGAGATTAAATACAAGGGCCGCAACATCCACGATGTCCTCAACCTCACCGTCAAGCAGGCCCTCTCGCTCTTCGCCGGAATCCCCCGCATCGTCGACAAGCTCGCCGTCCTCGACGAGGTCGGCCTGGGCTACGTCCGCCTCGGCCAGTCCGCCACCACGCTCTCCGGCGGCGAGGCCCAGCGCGTCAAGCTCGCCTCGCATCTCGCAACCGCCCGCGCTAACTCCATCCGAATCAGCAGCAGCTCCGACCTCTTCAATCAGTCCGGCAATCCCACCGCCGCGCAAATCGCCGCCCGCTCGCGCTCCCGCACCCTCTACATCCTCGACGAGCCCACCACCGGCCTCCACTTCGACGACGTACAGAAACTCCTCGCAGCCTTCCGCAAGCTCATCGACGGCGGCGGCTCTTTGCTCGTCATCGAGCACAACCTCGACATCATCAAATCAGCCGACTGGGTCATCGACCTCGGCCCCGAGGGCGGCGACGCCGGCGGCCAGGTCGTCGCCACCGGAACCCCCGAAGCAATCGCCGCCCACCCCGCGTCCCACACTGGCCACCACCTCCGCCCCCTCCTCGGCCTCATCCCATAACCCACCCCCGCCGTCATCCTGAGCGAAGCGCGTAGCGCGCAGTCGAAGGACCTGCGGTTGCTTGTTATGCGCCGTCATTCTGAGCGCAGCGAAGAATCCCCGCATTTCGCTCTGGTCTTGATCGGTTTCATCGGTGTCGATCGGTGCTAAGCCTTTTCTCACTTCACCGCGACCGGCTGCAGCCACGCTCCATCGCCTGCCGAATCCCAAACCGCGAATCTCACCCACTTCTTCCCCGTCGCGTCGAACGGGATCCGGAAGCTCTTCGTCCCGAACGCCGTCGTCTCCGTCAGCGGAATGATCTTGCGGTCCACCTTTGCCCCGTCGCTCCACACCAGTTCCGCGAACTCCAGCGGGAAGGTGTACTCGATCGTCGCCGTGTAGACGCTCTTCGCGCCCGAGCCTTCAATGACCCAGTTGTGGAACAGTATCTCGCCCGTCGTCCCGAAGAAGTTCCCCGCGCGAATCCCCTCCACAATCGGCGACCAGCTCTCGTTGAACAGCGGCACCTTGTCCAGCTTCAGGTAATTCACCGCGAATGAGGAATACGTATCGTCGTCCGGCCGCTTCATGTAGGTATCGCCCTCGGCCAGCATGAACTTCGGCTTGGGCGCCCAATTGCTCATGTCGTCGTTCACGCCGAAGCAGCGCACCTCGCACAGCCGCGGCTGGCTCAGGTCCACCGGCAGCGACTCCCACGATCCGCCGATGAACCGGTCGCTCTGGAAGTAGTCCTTGTCCTTATACATGTCGGGATACATCGCCGAGCTCTTGGTCCGCGGATGCGCAACCCACAGAATGCTCTGCGTCTCGTTGATGAACCGCAGCACGTCGTCCGTCGATCCCAGGTGATACACCGTGCCATAACCCGCAATGTTCTCCTCGAACGGCTGGCCGTTGTTCCGCGGTCCGGAGTGGGTAAAGTAGATCGGCTTCGGATTCATATAGTACGTGTGTCCGGCGATGAACGCGTTCGCCTCTTCCTCCGGCATCACCAGAAAGTTTTTGTCGCTCAGCTTCGCCGACGCCTCGAAGTACGCCTTCTGCTCCGGCAATCGCTTCGGCCCAGCATCGCCTCCGTCCGAGTCGTCGTGAAAGTCGCCCAGGTACACAATGTTGATCCCCAGCCCGCGGAACACGGGCACCCAAGTCGGGCTCAGGTCCGACGTTCCCCGGTCGCGCACCATCTCGTTCAGCTCCAGATGGAAGTGTCCCGTCACCGTCTTGAATCCCGCTACCGGCTTGTACACATCGTCGTGCGTATATGCCATCACGGCCTGCTGCGTAGCATGGCTCCCCGTCGCGCTCAGGTAGTAGTAGGCCGCCATCCGCTGCACGGTTCCCGGCGGCGCGTTGTACAGCGCGCAGTTCTCCGCCTGCGACCGCGCCGTCGACGCGCGCCGCGTCCACACCTCCGGCGCAACGCCCCACGGATCGTAGCCCTCGCATCGTTCCGGCTGCATCACGCCCAGCGAAAAGCTGCTGTCGCTGTCCTTGCGCGTGTACACATAGCCTCCGTTCACCTCGTTCTCGCGCGCGAAGAAGAACTTGTGCGGCGGCGGAAACACAGCCAGCGACCCCGCGCCCGCCTGCATGATCTCCAGCCGGTTCCGCGCCCGGATGTTCACCGCCTGCTGGTTTACCGCGCCGCCAAAATCCTGCTCCTGCCACATCTGCGACGTGTCGCGCCACACCACCTTGGTGTCCTTCGCAATCGCAAATCCCTTCAGCCCCGCCTTGTAGATGAACGCAACGTCCTTCGCCTGCGTGCTGGCCATCGCCTCCTGCCGCAGCAGGTTCGATCCCTTGTACACCGTGAACTGCAAGTCTCCGCTGAAGATTCCCAGCGTCAGCCCGTTGAAGGTCACGCTCACCCGTTCGCCGTCCGTCTTCACCGTGCACGCGTCGGACTTGTAACGTACCGCCGCGCGCTTAATCTCGTCCTGCGTCCGCCCCGGCCCCACCAGCCGCTCGTGCCCCGGAACCACCAACGGCGCGTCCCAGAAGACATTCCACTTGTACGTCTCCTCATTCTCCGGAGTGTCCAGATTCAGCCGCTTCAGAATGTCCAGCTCAGTGGTCGATATTCTCCGCCGTCCCGTCGTCACCTCGAACTGCGGCGTCAGCTCCTTGCCCAGTACCACCCACGCGCCTCCGCCCTTGCGCGCCGCCAGCTCCGCCACCACGGGTTGCCCATCGCGCAGCGCAAACTCCGCGCGCAGCTCCTGCTGCGCCTCGCCCTGCCCCTCACCGCGCCACGCCAGCGTCACGCCGCCCGCTGTGGCCACGGCCCGCACCCCATCCACGGCCTTGTAATCCTTCATATTGCACTTCACGCCCTGCGCGGCGCAGATCGCGGTAGACACTCCCAAACCCAGCACAACAGCGATTCGCTTCATCGGTTTTTCCTCATTTGCTCTGCCACACACCCGCGCGGCACCCAGATTCGCAACATCGCACGCCACCCCGTGCGCAGCGTGAAAAGAAGCAAAACCAATGTACCTCACCCGGCCCATATCTGGCGTTCGGGTGCCCCATTCATGCGGCTTCATCGCATGAGTGGGATTTGGGTGCCCCATCCTTTCACAGCTTCATCGTGAAAGGGTGGGTTATCGTTCGCGGTAGCGAACGACCGCTTTCTTTGACCCCTCTCTACTCTGTCACCCGAGCGCAGCCACACGAGTCGTCATTCTGGCGCAGCCAGAATCTCCGTATTAGCCCTTGCCCTTGTTTATCATCCTGAGCTTGTCGAAGAGCCTGTCCTGAGCGAAGCCGAAGGAACCTGCGGTTGAGTAGTGAAAACTGTCATTCTGAGCGTAGCGAAGAATCCCCGCATCTGTTTTTGCTCGTCATTCTGAGCCGAAGGCTCAGAATCTCTGTCGTTGCATTTTTGTTTGTCATTCCCTTAGGGAATCTGCTTCTGCGTGCCTGCTACTCCGCCACGCCGTCGTTCACCTGCGCACAGTCCATCCGCAGCGTCCCATTGTCGTTGAACACCAATCCGTTGAAGCGCATCACGCTGCCCACGCCAATCGTGCCGCTGTTCAGCATCTGCGTATTGGGGTCCGCATACACCACCACCATCCCCGGATTCGTAAGCAGAGTATTCTGCCCGCCCTGCACGGCCAAATTCGGCATCAAGTCGTAAGCCGCCAGCGCCACCGTGTACATCTCAAATCCACCTGAGTTTGCCACCGCGCTCACCATGCCATTGATCGTCTGTGGAACCAGCGTGACCGTGGCTGCCGGAACGTAGACGGGACCACCCTGCTCCGTAAGGGCATGCGACGTAATGGAAACATTTTGCCCGGGAACCAAGTTCGCCGCCGTAAAGCTCGCGGAGAACGGCAAGCTCTGCAAATTAGTGAGCTGGCCGGACGCTTGGAAGACAGCGTTCCCAAAGCTGAAAGGATGCGCACCGAGTGCGACACCGCCTGAATAGAGGTAGCCCTGTCCGAGGCGTACGAGAGAATTGAGTGTTGGCTGCGAGCCAGCTACAAATTCCACGGGGCCGCTAGCGAGCGTAAGACCGCTTGGGTTAGTGTCACTCACTTCAACCCGTGTCGCCACCAGCGAACCATCGGATTGCATCGCCACATCCATATCCACGGGCATGCCCACAACCAGCGCGGAAATTCCCGCAATCCCCTGGAACGTTGTCGCGCCGTTGGAAGTGGACGACCATACCGGGCCATCGGCCGCCGTCACCGCGAAGCTGCTTCCCACCGCATCGACCGAGGCAACCAGCCCACGCAACCCAGTCAGCTTTCCATTCCCGACATTACTCGGCTGCGGCGAAATCGTCATCGGGGTCAGATTAAACGTCGGCGTTACCGTGTATGGGTCATACGCCCCAGTCGAATAACAGCTCCCAAGCGTCTCCGACTTCGATACCAGCAAGTCCAGCATCAGTCCCATCGCATTGCCGGAAACCGTGATCGGCGACGCCAGGTCCACCGTTATTTGCAAGCTCGGTTGATCGATATAGGAGTAAGTGCTGGTGTAGGTTGAATTCGAAGAAACGTCCTGACCTATGCACACGAACTCCCCTTGCGGGACAGTCACTGTCGCAGCGGTATAGATGTCCTGCGGAACGCTGACCGTGACCAGAGGCTCCGCAGTCCCGTTCACATGAATGAACTCCGGGTTCAGGTAGCTCCCTAGCAGGCTGACCGTCTTTCCCGATTGGCTGGTCAAGCTGATCCCGCTGAAATCCACGTTAAATTGAGATAGCTGGTCGTTCGCAGTGCTCGAGATCAGCAGAGTGACCGACGTATTCCCGCCCAACACCGGACTTCCCGATTGAGAACCGCTGGAACCGCAGCCAGAGATAAGTCCAACAGCCGCAAATCCGGCCAGAGCGAACAAGAGACTGGTTCCGTTGCGAAGGGATAGGCGCGGCAATAATGACGCAACCGGTTTCATAAGGGGCCCACGTTCTGTCGAACGGTTGAAAGCCGCATACCACAGCGAAATCTCGACGTACAAACTATATAACCACTGAAGCCGGCTGCCCCACCCTCGCTTCTGAGATGTAGGTTCTTCCCCCAACCCGCCCCCCGCATTTTCTTTCCCCAAAAACCTCAGCAAAATCGCGTGTCAAGCCCCTGCACACCCGAAAAATCCCCTAACCCACACCGTACCAACCACTTCCCTCCGGAAAATAGTTGGCATAGTAGTTATGCTCCGCTTGATACACTTAACATATGGATCAAATCCATCGAGGGGCCGCTTCGATCACGCGGAAACAGACCTCCGCCGCCCGCTTGCACCGTTCTTTCTCAATCGAATAAGCCGCACAGAATCAATATCTTATCCGCAACAAACCGCGAATGAATCTTTTACCGACGCCACCCGCGCCAAAACCTCTTTTTCACCCCTAACCCTTATGTCCTGAACCTTTTAGCCGCAACCGCAACGCAATGAATATTCTGGCCAGCCACTCGCCGCGCGACCCAATGATTCCAAACCACTTGCTCATAAGTTGTTTATCATGTACATCTCGCCCGTAGCCACCACATAACAATCCACTTACGCGCCAATCCGCCGCCAAGGGGGGATGGCAGGGGGAGGGGGAGAAGAAACAGCGACCAAACAGCGAAAAAACGGTTCCGGCAATAGATCAGCGTTCTCCGCCCTCTCTTGCCTGTCGGCCCGCTTTGCAATCTGAATCTGGAGCTGGCAGAGAGGATTGAACTCTCGACCTCTCCCTTACCAAGGGAGTGCTCTACCACTGAGCTATGCCAGCCTTACCGCGGACCTCCCGTCTCCAGGCGCGCCCGCATGTTGGCCAGCACCACCTTGAAGGCGAAGAGACCCAGAAACAGGATCGGAAGCCATCGAATCTCGACATCGCGAGGCCCGTACGAAACAACCCTGCTCGAAAAACCCTGAACGTGAAGTACGGCAGAGGAGTCTATCGTAAGCCACGAAAGCACTCCCAAGACTAACAAAACCGCAAGCGCAATGAACATGCGCGGCCTGCTTGCCGCCGGGTTGAGGCATCGTTCACTGTCACTCATCGCCATTCACCGCCTGAAACACCGACAGACGCAACCGCCTAACGCAACTGCATGAAACAACCGCATGAAATAAATGGTGCACAGGGGAGGATTCGAACCTCCGTAGCGCTTAGCGCGGCAGATTTACAGTCTGCTGCCATTAACCACTCGGCCACCTGTGCATCTTCCGCCCGTCATCGCACTTCAGACGAGCCTCGCCCGAATGGAACGGGGCCGGCCGGGCGGAGCTGGCGCTTTTGGAGCTGACGGAGGGATTTGAACCCCCGACCCTCTGATTACAAATCAGATGCTCTACCAACTGAGCTACGCCAGCCCAAACAGTCGAATGCGCTGTCCATAAAAGGGCAGCGCACAGTATCAACTTTAGCACAGCCGCCACACCCTCTGCCACATCGCTCCCCGCCCTGTGCATAAAAATTAATTTTTGACCAGCCAGCTTGAGTGTTAGCATGGATTTCCTCCTGATGTCCCATATGTCTTGTGTGTTGTATCTGTTAGGAGATCCGTGCGCCTGCGCGCGGAAAACCGCTTACCTCAAGGAGAATGACCCAATGCGTTTCAAGAAGCTGCTCGTGGCATCTCTGGCCGTGTGCTCCGCCATCTGCATGGCTCCGCAAACACTCAACGCCCAACAGACGATGAACAACGACGCCGTCATCAAATTGGTCAAGGCAGGGCTCTCTGAGGACCTGATCATATCGACCATCAACTCCCAGCCCGGGGCTTACGACACCTCAACCGACGGCCTCATCGCACTGAAGAAAGCCGGGGTCAGCGACAAAGTGGTCGGCACAATCGTCACCAAGAGTGTCGCCCCCGTTGCGGCCCCGGTGGAAAGAGTTGCGAATCAGGGCGAAGGGGCACAGCCAGCCGCGGTCTCCGACCCTAATGACCCAAATGCTCCTCACGATCCGGGGATCTACATGTATACCAAGGGGCCAAATGGCATGGAACTGACGATGCTGGAGTTGAGTGTATACTCGCAAGGGAAATCAGGAGGATTTCTTGCATCTGGGCTGACCTATGGCATCGCCAAGGTCAAGATGAAGGCGGTTGTTCAGGGTGCGCATTCAGGTGTACATACCAGTGACACTGGAATCGTTTTCTACTTTTATTTCGAGGATTCAGGTAAATCGTTCGGCGGAGCGACGACACCGAACATATATACCCTTCTGAAATTTGATGAGAAGGGAAATACCCGTGAAACCGTAACAGGTTCGTCGAATGTACTTGGATCATCAACGGGGACTGATAACGCGGCCACTTCTGGATTCACATACACAAAAGTCAAGCCTGGAATCTACAAGGTCATTCCGACGGTGGAACTACAACCAGGCGAGTACTGTTTCATGCCCCCCACCGGGCAAGCTGGATCCGCTGCAGCAAATCAGATGTTCGCATTCGGTATTACAGCAAAATAAGTGTGCCCTCTACTAATAGCCCCAGTTGCCCCCTCCTTTCGCACATTCAGCGAAGGGTGGGGCAATCGCACATCACGCGCTCACTCTGCTTAGCGTATAAAAAGAGTGCAGGATGCGGAAACGGACGCTATATTCGCTGCTTCTGATGCTGGCGCTGATTGTGGCGCTAATTGCCGCCGTGTGGCTGCGCAAGCATGCCCCGCCGGAGGTCGCGCGCCTGCTGCCGGAGTCCGACGCCATCGTCTACCTCAACCTGCAGCCATTGCGCGCCGCCACACACTTCGAGCGCACACCCGTTATCCGCAGCCCGGACTACCAGCACTTCGTCGACGCCACCGGAATCGACCCGGAGCGCGACCTGGACGCCGCCGCCTTCGCCCTGCACCGCATGGACGACCCCGCTGGCCCCAACGGCCCGGTCGCCTACTCCGAAGTCTTCGAGGGCCGCTTCGACGGCGAGCGCCTAGCCCGCTACCTGAGCGGCATGGCCACCTCCCAGGAGCAGTACGCCGGCCACACCATATACACCATCCCCATCGAGGGCCGCCGCTTGCGCATCGCGCAGCTCGGCTACGACACCATTGCCGCCTCCAACATGCCCACCACCGAGCAGATCCACTCCATGCTCGACCGCTATCGCGCATCGGCCTCGCCGTTTGCCGGATCGTCGCTGCTGGCCGCGCGCTACCGCGACGTTCCGCTGCTCTCCAGCGCGTGGGCCATCGGCCATGTCGGCCTTCCCTTTTCGGAGCGCGGACGCATCACGGTCTTCGGCTTGGAGCTTCCGCTGCCCGAGGACACCACCTTCGTCGCCAGCCTGCGCGTTGGCCTCGGCGCGCTGCACCTGCGCATCGAGCAGATTGCCCCCAGCGAGGCCGACGCCGCCCGCTCCACCCAGGCGCTGGACGCACTGCTGCGCATCTTCCAGGTCATCCAGCCCAAGATCGAGGCGCAGTCCGAGGCGCCAGACGCCGAGGCACTGCGCCAATTCGCCGCATCCATCCAGATTGAGCAGCACAAGGACCGAGCCGTACTCACCGCTATCCTGCCCACGCAGTTGCTCAAGATGATGGTGACGCCGGAGAGTGCAATCCTCGCAGCCCCATCCGCCGCCGCCACACCCCCCACCAGCGCGACGAAGCGGTAGAGCCGATTCACGCTTGGTGGTCCCTGGTTGATGCTGTCATTCTGCCCCTGAGCGAAGTCGAAGGGGAACGGCGAAGAATCCCCGCAGTTTTGCTAAGTGTCAAGTGGGTACGCTGATTGCGGCGGCTTAGAGCCCGGCGGCATCGCTGTCCAGGCCGGAGAGCGTGGCGCGCAGGTATTTGTGCGGATTTACCGGTGTATTGTGAATGCGCACCTCGTAGTGCAGGTGGGCTCCGGTGGTGCGTCCGCTCATCCCGACGTATCCGATCACCTGCCCGCGAACCACGGTCTGGCCCGCCATCACGGTGAAACCGGACATGTGGGCGTAGCAGGTCTCCACATTGTGGCCGTGGTCGATGATGACCTCGCGCCCGTACCCGCTCTCCATCGCGGCCGACTTTACGGTGCCGTCGGCGGCGGCCCGGATGGGCGTTCCGATGGGCGCGGAGATGTCGATGCCGGTGTGGAACTCGCCCTCACCGTTGCCGTGGATGGGGTCTTGCCGCTGGCCGAAGCTGCTGCGGATCGGCCCGATCACCGGCCACAGCGATGGCGCGTCGATCGACAGGTCCGTCCCGCCCATTCCAGAGAGCGTGCCCATCGCCGATACGCCGTCGATGGCGTGGGTCACGGCGCCGCTCACCGCTGAGTCGCGCAGGCTGTAAAAGGTGTCGAGCGATTTGTAGTAGCTGTCGTCGGAGAAGCTGGAGGCCGTATCGGCGATCAGCGCGCCCTGCACTGCCACGGCCCCGGCCGATTTGCGCGACGGCTTCAGCCGCATGTGGCCCATGGGCACGGCCAGCTTGCTCGCGGTCAGGCCGTAGAGCGCCGAGACCTCATTCGCCAGCGAGCCCAGCGACGCCACCTGCACGTCCTTCTCGTGCGCCTGCTTCTCCAGGTGCGCGTAGTCCTTTTGCAGCGTGGCGTGGTCGACGCGCAACTGGTTGAAGCGCGCCGTCTTGATCAACATGCGGGAGTATGACCCGGCCAGCCCGGCAACCGTAAAGGTCCCGATAACTGCCGCTGCTATAAAGACATAGGCATAGTGCAGCGGCACGGGAATCTTGCGCAGGCCGCCACCCTCATCGCGGCTGACAAGGACAACGTAATAACGTTTTTTCAGGCTGAAGCGTTTTAGAGTCAAGTCCTGGACCTTGTGCAGTGATTGGGCCTTCTCTCCGCGGTTCGGCGGCGAGATCGGCGCGATGAGTGCGCGGCAACCGGGTCAAATGCACATTGCCAATCGCCGTACGCGATCGGCTTCCGCAGTTGCCATCCCTCTTGGACGTTACTTCGGATTTTAACCGCCGATGGGGGCGGACGCAATCCAATTTGTGTGCCAGATCGCCGATAAGTTGAACGCCAGCGACAGTATTTCCGGTCATTTTCCCCTCTTCTTCGCCTGTCTTCGACCGGATGCAGCCGCACATGTCCGGCAATCCCCGGCTGGTTTATGCTTGGCTCACGATGAAGAGAGAGATGGGCGAGCTGGAGCTGATCGAACGCATCCGTTCGGGATGGGGGGCCGCCGGGCGCGGAGCAGGGGGGGCGGTCGGGCGCGGAGCAGGGGGGGCCGCCGGATGCGGCAGCCGCAGCCTCCCGCGCAATCTCGCCCTTGGCATCGGCGACGATTGCGCCATCCTGCGTCCGCCCCGTGGCCATGAGCTCCTCGTCACCACCGACTTCACCCTCGAAGGCCGCCACTTCCGCCGCGACTTGCATCCGCCAGAGTCGGTCGGTCACCGGACGCTGGCACGCGGCCTGAGCGATCTGGCCGCAATGGGCGCGCGTCCGCTGGCAGCCTTTCTCTCGCTCGCGCTGCCCACGGAGATGCTTTCTACCCGCGCCGGACGCGTGTGGGTCGAGCGCTTCTTCGCCGGCCTGCGCAGCCTGGCGGACCGGCACGCCGTACCGCTGGCGGGCGGAGACACCGCCGAATCTCCCAGCGATCTGGTGCTGGCGGACATTGTGCTCATCGGGTCGGCACCCGCCGGTCGCGCGCTGCGCCGTAGTGGCGCTCGCGCCGGAGACGCGCTCTACGTCACCGGAGAACTGGGTGGCGCGGCCGCCGAGCTCGCCGCAATGGATCGCCGCGCCGCTACTAATCCGGCCCATCCATACAAAGATTTGGGTGCCCCATCCATTCCGCGTTCTTTGCGGAATGGATGGGAGTCCACGCCAAATCAGCTCGCCGCGCATCCGCACCTCTTTCCGCAGCCACGCACCGCCGTCGGTCTGGCGCTTCTGCGGCGTCGTCTTGCCACCGCCTGCATCGACCTCAGCGACGGCCTCTCCACCGATCTCGCCCACCTCTGCCGCGAATCCGGTGTCGGCGCCCGGATCTCCTCCGCCGCGCTGCCGATCCATCCCTTGGCGCAGCAGACCCGCGCCGCGCAGTCGGGTCAGGCTCACGCCGCAACCAACCGCGCCCTCGATCTCGCCCTCCACGGCGGCGAGGACTACGAGCTCCTATTCGCAGCGCCGCCTTCTGTGCGCCTTCCGCGCCGCCTCGCCGGTGTCCGCGTCACCCGCATCGGAAGCCTCGTGCGCGGCCGCAGCATTTCATTGCTGGACCCCACCGGACGCCGGACACCGCTCCAGCCCGGCGGCTGGGAACACTTCACCGGAAAGCATGAGGATTAAGCCAGCGCTATGCATGACTCAACCGGAATCGTTCGTTCGACGCGCTGCGCTGACTACCGATCAGCAACCGCATAAAAGCTCAACGCCGCATCGCCCTGCTTCAGCGTCCGCATCTGCGCCAGCTCGCCGTACCGCTCCGCAAGCCGCGCCTTGCTGTTGTGCTCGGCGACAACCAGCGCGCCGGGCGCAAGCATCAGCCGACCGCGCGCGCTGCCCAGTAGCTCCAGAGTTTTGGCGTACTCCGCCTCCGCCTCCCACGGTGGATCGATATAGACCAGATCGAGCAAATTGCCAGCCCGAGCGCTCTCCACCGATTCAGCAGCCCCCGCCCCCCCCTTCTCCGCCGCCTTGGCCAGCCGTTCCAGCAGCGCCCCTGTCCCGCGCTCCTCCACGGTGATGCCCCGCGCAATCTGCAACACCTTCAGATTCGCGCGAATCGCCGTCAGCGCCGCCTCCGCCCGCTCCGCGAACCACACATGCTCCGCGCCGCGGCTAATCGCCTCGATCCCCACCGCGCCAGTGCCCGCGTAGAGGTCGGCGAAGCGGCATCCCGCAACCCTCGGCGCCAGAATGTTGAAGAGCGTCTCGCGCAGGCGGTCGCTGGTGGGTCGCGTCCCCGTGCCGCGCGGGGCAATCAGTTGGCGTGAGCGATAGGTCCCTGCAATAACTCGCATCCCATCCATTATGACGGCATCCGCGCCGGCCGGTTTCATTCTGTTTGTCATGTCCGCGACCCTCGAGCGAATACAATGGAGCCATGCGCGGATGGAGCTTCCCGGTCGGTCGGTTCTTTGGCGTTGAGGTCCGCATTCATGCGTTCTTCCTGCTCCTGCTCGCCATGGCGATCAGCCTTGGCTCGTTCGCCGGATCGAGCGCCGGGCGTATGTTCACCCTCTGGCTCCTGCTTTTGTTCGCTGTTGCCGTGCGCGAGGTCGCGTGCGCGCTGGCCGCGGCGTGGTTCGGACTGGAGCTCGGCGGGATCCTGCTGCTGCCCACTGGAGGCCTGAGCACCTATGCCACGCGCGAAGCCACTGAGCGCGCCTCCGGGCCGGCGATCGAGCGGCGCATGGCCGTCGTCGGCCCGCTCGCCAACATCGGCTTCGGCCTTCTGCTCGCGGCTGTTGTGCTGGCTACCACGCCCGGCATCAACCTCATCGAGAGGCCGTGGATCGCGCCCGCCCACCTGCTGCGCGCCATGGTATGGCTCAACCTTCTGCTCGGCGCAATCAATCTTCTGCCTGCCTTCCCGTTGGATGGAGGACGCGTCTTTCGCCGCGCTCACGCCGGCGGTGCGCAGGAAGTCGAAGACCGGCAACGGCCCGCCGCGCCGGGCGCCGCACCAGCCACCGGTTTGAGCGCGGGATTGGGCGCGGGCCTCCGGTGGGGACTGGGCGCGGGCCTCGGCCAGTGGATCGCCATCGCCCTGGTCGTCACCGGGCTGCTGATGGGCAACCTCTGGCTCCTCATCATGGGCGCCTTCGTGCTCGTCGCAGCCCACATGGAAGGCCCGAACCTGCTCTCCCAGGGCGACGCCGAAAGCGTGCTCATGCGCGATGTCATGCTCACCCAGTTCAGCACGCTCTCTGCATCCGACACGCTGGAGGACGCACTGCAGCGCGCTGTCCACTCCCTGCAGGACGTCTTTCCCGTAGTGCGCGGAGGCAACCTGGTCGGCGCCGTCAGCCGCCAGAACATCATGGAGGCGCTCGCCACCGGCGGCAACAGCTATGTGCAGGGCGTGATGACGCGCAGCTTCCAGACCGCGCAGCCCGGCGATTCGCTGATCCATACCCTGGGCCGCATCACCGGCGGACAGGGCGCGCAACTCGTTCCCGTCATGCAGGGCGAGCGCATCGTCGGCATCGTCACCCCGCAGAACCTCTCCCAGTCCATGGGCCTGCTCAACCAGAGCCGCCGCATCCGCCGCCCCCAAGATTCTTAGGGCGTGTTTCATACATTGGTACGGCCTCAGATCAGTCACTTCCGGTTGAGGCGGGGTAGAGGCAGCGACAGAAACCCAGGTCTCAGAAGCGAGACCTAGGGCACCCGAAATCCCACTCATCGTGATAAGGCCGCGATGAATGGGGCACCCGGCATAGAATAGTTGACGTGAATCATTCCTTCGAGATCGGCTCTGTTCCGGTTGGCAGCGGCAAGCTGTTCCTGATCGCCGGGCCGTGCGTGATTGAGTCGGAGACGCACGCGCGCACGATGGCCGACGCGATCCAGCGCACGGCGGCGGACCTGGGCATTCCGTACATCTACAAGGCCAGCTACGACAAGGCGAACCGCACCAGCATCCGGAGCTTTCGCGGGCCGGGACTGGTGGAGGGTGCGCGGATCCTGCGGGCGATTGCGCAGAGCAACGGGCTGCCCATCCTGACGGACGTGCATACGCCGGAGGACTGCCTGCGGCTGTCGAAGGCGCTGGGCGACGTGGAGGCGGTGCTGCAGATTCCGGCGTTCCTGTGCCGGCAGACCGACCTGCTGATAGCGGCGGCGCACACGGGGCGCGCGATCAACGTGAAGAAGGGGCAGTTTGTGGCGCCGTTGGACATGCAGCACGCGGTGCTGAAGGTGCGCGACTCGGCGGTGGCGGGCAAGCCGGCGCGGGTGATGCTGACCGAGCGCGGGGCCAGCTTCGGCTACAACAACCTGGTGGTGGACATGCGCGCGCTGCCGACGATGCGGCGGTTTGCGCCGGTGGTCTTCGACGCGACGCACTCGGTGCAGACTCCCTCGGCGGCCAATGGAGTGAGCGGCGGACAGCCGGAGTTCATTCCCGTGCTGGCGCGCGCGGCGGTGGCGGCGGGAGTGGATGGGGTCTTCCTGGAAGTGCATGAGGACCCGGCGCAGGCCAAGTCGGACGGGGCGAATGCGCTGCGGCTGGACAAGCTGAAGGGGCTGCTGGAAGAGCTGCTGGCGGTCCATGCGGCGGTGGCGGCGAAGTAAAACGGCCTGCGCGGGCGCAGGCGGGAAGACGGTTGTTGGCGCGAAGCTGCCAATTCCGATTCTGCTGTAGCTGCTTCCCCTTCAGAGGGTGACGATATTGAGGCCGGGAATGTGCTGGAAGTGCTGCACGTTGAAGGTGGCCACATCGAAGCCCAGGTGCAGGGCCGTGGCTCCGATGACGAGGTCCTCGAAGGCGATGACGATGCCCTTGGCTGCCTGTTCGCCCTCGATGCGTCCGGCAATCTGCGCGATCTCCAGCGTGACCGGATGCACAATCAGGTCTTGGAAGACTCCTTCGGCGAAGATGCGCCGCCGTATGCGGTCGGTCTCGGTCCTGGCGCGGTAGATGCCATGCGTCAGTTCAACGACGCTGATGGTCGAGAGTGCAATGTCTGTCTCACCATGCGAGGCACGCGCGGTGCGCAGGATGTCTTCGATGGCCTCGCCACGGCGTTCGCTTGCGATCAGGATGCAGGTATCGAGGATTATTCCCATGCGATCAGGCCCAAGGGATCAGTCCCATGCCGATGTGTTGCGCGGCTTACGGTTGCGGACGATCTCTTCCATGTCGGCGGCGTAATCGGCATCCATCACCGGCTTATAGCCAAGCTCCTTCGAGCGGGCCTCGGCCAACGCGATGGACTCGGAGATGGAGCGGCGCGGCGGAGCTGCCGGACGCAGCACAGCAGCCGGATAGCTTCCGCTCTCGATGACGATCTCTTCGCCGAGACGGACGCGTGCCAGTAGCCCGGCGAAGTCGCGGGCGGCTTCGAACTCCGAGATGTGGATGGTTGCCATACTTCCGATGATACCTCCGTCCGGCATTTTCATTGTGAAAAAACGGCGGATGACAACGGACCGTTACTGGTTGAAGTTGTCTTCTTCGTCTTCCTGGAGGCCGTACCGGCGGAGGAGGTTGGGGAGGTTCTGGGAGAAGGCGGAGCGGGGCATGACGGTGTCGCATCCGGCCTCGATGGCCTTGAGGCGCAGCTCGTTCTGCAGGTGGGAGAGGAAGCCGACGATGGAGGTGCTCTTCTTGAGCTTTGCCTTGAGCTTGGGGATGAGGGTGAGGGGCTTGGCGTTGGCGTTGTTGAGGTCGAAGACGATGAGGCCCGGGCGGTCGGCCTCCTCTCCGTCGGTGATTCCGGCGAGGACGTCCGGATCGTTCTTGATGAAGGCGACCTTGACGCCGAGCTTGCGCGCGGTCTCGGTGATCTTGGCGTTGAAGAAGAGGTCTTCGATGAAGAAGAAGATCCGGGTGGGGGCGTCCTCGGGGATGGGAATGGGGCGTCCGATGGAGTAGTCGATGGGCTGGGAGTCGCTGACATAGCGGCTGCCGCCCCCCCTGGGCATGTAGTTGCCCTGGGTGTCGATGGTGGAGGCGGGCGCGTCGGCGAAGTTGCCGTTGACGGCGCGATAGCTGTGGTCCATGGGGCCGACGAAGCTGCGCGGGCCGCGCTGCTGCTTGCCCTTGCGCTTAAAGCTGCCTCCGTTGCCGGGCTGATGAGTGTTGCCGTCGCGGTAGCCCGCGCCATTGCCGTTGCCGGGGCTGGCCTGGTTGCCGAGGTTGTCCTGGGAGCGCTGACGGTCGCGGTCGCGAAACTTTTTCTTCCATCGCTTGGTGGATGGGCCCGCGCCGGCCTGCTGCTGCGCGGCGCCGGCCTGGAAGTTCTGCTGCGGCTGTCCGCCGGAGGCCAGGACCTGCTCGCCCGCCTGGATGTCTCCGACAAACTGGCCGGGGCCGTTCTGGCGTCCCTGCTGGAGGGCGTCGGGCGACTTGTTCTTGCGCTTGCGGCGGCGGCGGCGGCTGCTCTTGGACTGGCCCATGCCGTGCTGGACGTTGTGCGCGGAGTCCTGCGGTTGGCCGTTCTGGTCCATGCGCGGCTGGCTGTACTGGTCCGGCTGGCCGTACTGGTCCGGCTGGTCATCCATCTGGGCGGTTGGCGAGGGCGGCCCCTGCTGCATCTGCACCTCAGGTGCGTTCTGCTCTGAACTCATGTTTCCACTTCCTATTGCGGGTTGGCGATTCGCGTTTCTTCCCCACGACTGCATGGCTGTTCAACCCCCGCGGAGAGCGCGGAGGCAGAAGCAAACCGGGATTGCAGCGTTTGTGGAAACGGTATCAAGTTGTACTCGAACTACATGGAACTGCATCAATCAGCCGCAAGCAGCATTCCGAGCGCGGATGCAAACAGCCGCTGCGCGCCACCGGGATTGCCAAAGCCGCCTGCACTGCCAAAGCCACCGGGAACCATCAAAGGCCCGGGAGTGCAAAAGAGCACCCGGGAATTTTCAAAAGCCCGGGAGAGCAAAGAGCATCCGGGAATTGCCAAAAGCCACCTGAAATTGCCAAAGTGCGATTGCCAACGATGGCAGATCCCACACCCTTGCCGTGAATTGCAACTCAACTTCGATCGGGCTCAATTGTCGCGAAGATCGTGTACAACTGTCGCGACGATCGGGCCCATCTGTCGCGATTCAATCTCCTGGCTCAAACGACCCATGCATCGAACCCAGTGGAATCCGCCGGCCCCATGAGGTCCGCCGGAATCCGCGGATTTCTGTGTATCTTGCCGCCTTCGGAAAAACCAGCGGTCATACAACGTCCGGCACCCACAGCCGGTCCACAAGTCATTTACGATCATACGCTCAAAGGCAAAGCGTAGCAAGAGAAAGATTTCAAGGGAGGTTGGGGGTGAACGGGCAGCATGCTCCGCACTCTCATTCCGGCGGTGCCTTGCGGCGCCTTAAAGTGCAGGGAACCGTGCTTAACATGCTTCGGGCCGCACCCTGGGGAGGGAGCGGCCCGAAGCACAATGGCCTGTCAAAGGCCTCCTAAAGTGGCTTCCTTGCGGAAGCAGGAACTGAAACCCGGGGATTGCATCTACAGTGGGTGCATCTCTTCCCGGCTTGTTGCGAATGAAGAACGAGCAATTGGAATGCCAAAGGGCATCATGCGGCTTATCCCGAAATCCAGCCATCCTGCGCCCACTGGCGTGGGATTGTTCCCCAAAAATAAGAGAGATCGCATGGCAAGCTCCACAATTCAGAAGATAGAGGTTTGACCCCTGCGAGAATCGAGCCATATAATGAGGGCTGTTCTGGCAGCCCTCTCGCTTCCGCCAATCCTCATGGACTGAAAGTGGTTAATGGAGATCAAGGCGGTAAAGCGCGGTGAGTGCCCTTCTCGATTGGGCACACCCGGCGATCCGGCGGGCGGATGCAGGGCAACTGACCGGGAAGGCGCGTGAGCGCATCTCCGGCGGCAGATGGACCAGGAAAACTTCCAAGGAGCTTTAGACCGCATGAAACCCAAGTTTGCTCTCCTCGCCGCGCTGGTCGCGGGACTTCTCCCAGTGGCCGCGGTAGCACAGGCGGCGCCTGCCGCAGCTCAACCCGCTGCACCAGCCGCGACCTCCGCCCCGGCCGCACCCGCCCCAGCTGCCGCACCGGCCGCAGCGCCGGCGCCGCAGGCCCCCGTTTTTGTTCCTCCGTCGGCGTTTCCCGCCCGGATCGCCATCATCACGTTCGAGTACGCCGTCGCCAACACCAACGAAGGCCAGCGGGCGATGGAGGACCTGAGGAAGAAGTACCAGCCGCAGCAGACCCAGCTACAGACCCTGGCAGCCGAGATCGATTCGTTGAAGAAACAGTTGCAGGCCGCACCGACCACGCTGTCGGACGATGAGAAAGCCACTCGCGCCAGGAACATCGACACCAAGGACAAGCAGTATCAACGCGACTTCGAGGACTTCCAGAACACTTCGCAGGCCGACCTTCAGGAGGCACTGGGGAAGGTGGCGCAGAAGGTCGATGTGGTGATGCGAAAGTATGTGAGCGATAACGGCTACACGCTGCTGCTGAATGCGGGCGACCAGTCGAGCCCGGTGATGTGGGCCGCGACAGAGCCAAATGCAGATATAACCATGGCTATCATCGAGGCGTACAACGCCGCGTCCAAGGTTGCGCCGCTGCCGCCCGCAGCTCCAGCCGCAGCGGCCCGCCCGAAGCCTGCATCCACAACAACGCCGCGGACCAGCCCTGCCGCAAAGCCCGCAGCGAAATAACTCACTCACGCGAACTCAGTCAAAGGGGAGGCCTTCGGGCCTCCCTTTTGTATTGCTGCACGAGGAATTCCGCAACTCCTCGGACCTCGGATGCCTTGTGGATAAATTGTGGATTCACGAGCGCGGGAAATTCACAATCCGTCCAACATGACTGCGGCGAGCGCCGATGCATCTACTGTCTCAGGGTTTCAAGTTGCATGGTTTCATGCGCTTGAGGTCAGATTGCGGCAGTTGAGGGAAGTTGCTGCAAGTGCGCTGCACACTCCGCAGAGAAACGGCGATCCACAGAGACAAGAAGGGCCGGGGGAGGCTCAAAGCCGGCGGCTGCGGCGAAGGGGAAGGCTGCTACTCTTCGCCAACCTTGAGAACGGCGAGGAAGGCCTCCTGGGGAATGTCCACCTTGCCGATGCGTTTCATGCGCTTCTTGCCTTCCTTCTGCTTTTCCAGGAGCTTGCGCTTGCGGCTGATGTCTCCGCCGTAGCACTTGGCGATGACGTTCTTGCGCAGGGCGGAGACGGTCTCGCGCGCGATGACTTTTACGCCGATGGCGGCCTGGATGGCGACCTCGAACATCTGGCGGGGGATGAGCTGGCGCATCTTGTGAACCAGGGCGCGGCCGCGGTCGTAGGCGAAGTCGCGGTGAACGATGATAGAGAGCGCGTCGACCGGATCGCCGCCGATGAGGATGTCGAGCTTGACCATGGGCGAGATCCAACTGCCGGAGAGCGTGTAGTCGAGCGAGGCATATCCGCGGGAGACGGTCTTGAGGCGGTCGTAAAAGTCGAGGACGATCTCGTTGAGCGGAAGCTCGTAGGTGATCATGACGCGGGTGGAGGTGACGTACTCGAGGTTCTTCTGGCGGCCGCGCTTCTCCTCGACCAGCTTGAGGATTCCGCCGACGTACTCCTCGTTAGTGAGGATGCGTGCGGTGATGACGGGCTCGGCGATGGAGACGATCTCGGAGGGTTCCGGCCAGCGCGATGGGTTGTCCACCTCGACGACCCTGCCGTCGGTGAGGGTGATCTGGTAGCGCACGCCCGGCGCGGTGATGATGAGGTCGAGGTCGTATTCGCGCTCCAGGCGCTCCTGGATGATTTCGAGGTGGAGCAGGCCGAGGAAGCCGCAGCGGAATCCGAAGCCGAGGGCGACCGAGGACTCGGGCTCGAAGGTGAAGCTGGCGTCGTTGAGGCGGAGCTTCTCGAGGGCGTCGCGCAGCAATCCGTGGGCGTGCGAGTCGACGGTGTAGAGGCCGGCGAAGACCATGCTCTTGATGTCTTCGAATCCGGGGAGGGCCTGGGCGCAGGGGCGCGCGACTTCGGTGATGGTGTCGCCGACTTTGGTGTCTGCGACGTTTTTGATGGTGGCGACGAAGAAGCCGACCTCGCCGGCGGAGAGCTCGGCGAGCGCGACGGGCTTGGGCGTCATGACGCCCATGCTCTCCACGTCGAACTGTTTGCCGTTGGAGACGATCTTGATCTTCATGCCCTGACGCAGGCGGCCGTTGATGATGCGGGCGAGAACGACGACTCCACGGTAGGAATCGAACCAGGAGTCGAAGATGAGGGCCTGGAGCGGCGCGTCGGCGTCTCCGTGCGGCGGAGGAAGGCGATGCACGACGGCTTCGAGGATGCCTGCGACGCCCTCGCCGGTCTTGGCGGAGACGGCGAGCGCATCGTCGGCGGGAAGGCCGACGGCTTTTTCGATCATCTCGCGGGTGCGTTCAATGTCGGCGCTGGGCAAGTCGATCTTGTTGATGACGGGGATGACTTCGAGGCCGTGGTTGATGGCGAGATAGGCGTTGGCCAGGGTCTGCGCCTCGACGCCCTGGGAGGCGTCGACGACGAGGAGTGCGCCCTCGCAGGAGGCCAGCGAGCGCGAGACCTCGTAGCTGAAGTCGACGTGGCCGGGTGTGTCGATGAGGTTGAGCTGATAGGTCTCGCCGTCCTGCGCCTGATACATCATGCGCACGGTGTGGGCCTTGATGGTGATGCCGCGCTCGCGTTCGAGGTCCATGGCGTCGAGCACCTGGGCCTGCATCTCGCGCGCGGTGAGCGAGCCGGTAAGCTCCAGCAGACGGTCGGAGAGCGTGGACTTTCCGTGGTCGATGTGCGCGATGATGGCGAAGTTGCGGATGTGGTTCGGGTCCATGCGGGGTGCGAACGGCCTCAATCTTCGATGCTATCATCGCGCAGCGGGCACACATGGCAGTGCGCAGCGGACGCGCAGGGCATCCGCGCAGCCCATCGCGAAGCGGAACGGGGCTGCGCATTGCCGAGGTGCGTGGCTGCAAATCGATATGATGCGGAGTGCGTACCGAAGTGTTCCGCAAACGTCTTACAATGAGCAATGCGTTTGCATCGGGCAGAGCATCTGCGGGCGCAGGGACGGGACCAGATTCTTGATCGATACGACGAGCGGGTGCGGATGGTGAGCGGGGTGCGGCGGTGGGCGGTGGCGACTGCGTGCGTGCCGCTGATGCTGCTGGCGGGCTGTCCGCAGCGGCAGGCGGGCAAGCCGGGCGGGGTTGCGGCGAATGCAACCGCGCCAGCGATCGCCGCGCCGGCGCCGGTGGCCGCTTCTGCTCCGGCGGTGACGCAGGCGCAGGCCAACGAGCTTGCTACGAGAGCGCAGCGGGTGCAGCAACTGATCCAGCAGGCCGAGGGGGACTATCGCAGCGGCGTGGCGAACTATCGCGGCGGGAAGCTGGAGGCCGCGCGTGCCGACTTCGACATGGCGGTCGATCTGATGCTGACCAGCGAGATGGATGTGAAGAACGATCCGCAGCTCTCGGACGAGTTCGAGCACCTGCTGGATGCGATCAACTCGCTGGAGATGTCGGCGCTGAAAGAGGGCACGGGGTTCAGCGCGCCAATCGAGGCGGCGCCGCTGGATGCCGCCGACGAGGTGACCTTTCCGGCCAACGCGGAGCTGACGGCGAAGGTGGAGGAGGAGCTTAAGACGACGCAGTCGGACTTTCCGCTGGTGGTGAACGACTATGTGGCGGGGTTCATCAACTACTTCTCGAACTCGCCGGCGGGCCACGCGCATCTGCTGCGCTCGCTGGAACGCGCGGGCAAATACAAGGAGATGATCTCGCAGGACCTGCGGGACGAGGGGGTTCCGCAGGACCTGATCTACCTCGCGGTGGCGGAGTCGGGCTTCCAGCCGCAGGCGCTGAATGCGCACTCGGGCGCGGGAGGCATGTGGCAGTTCATGCCGTTCCAGGGGGTGTACGGGCTTACGCGCAATGCGTATTTCGATGAGCGATTCGATCCGGAGAAGTCGTCGAAGGCATATGCGCGCTATATGAAGTATCTGTACGACCAGTTCGGGGACTGGTACCTGGCGATGGCGGCGTACAACTGGGGCCCGGGCAACGTGCAGCGGTCTGTGATGCGGACGGGCTATGCGGACTTCTGGGAACTGTACCGGCGCAACGTGCTGCCCAAGGACACCAAGAACTATGTGCCCGGAATCATCGCGGCGATCATCATGGCGAAGAACCCGCAGCAGTACGGGCTGGAAGGCATAGTGCCGGATGCGCCGGTCGTCTCGGACACGGTGACGGTGGACTACGCGGTCGATCTGCGGCTGGTGGCGGACGTGACCGGCGCCTCGCTGCCGGAGATCGTCGATTTAAACCCCAGCCTTCTGCGCATGAGCACGCCGGGCGAGATGGACTTCGACCTGCATCTTCCCGCGGGGACGCAGGATGTCTATCTGAAACGCATTGCGAAGATTCCCGAGGAGAAGCGCGGCAGTTGGCGCTTTCACGTTGTGCTCGCCGGCGAGTCGCTGGACAGCATTGCGAACAGCCTTCATGGGCGGCCCTCGGAGATTGCCTCGGCCAATGGCCTGGATGCAAACGCGCCGATCGAGGCGGGCGATGAACTGGCGGTTCCGGTGGCGGCTGTCGCCGTGGCGCTGCGTACGCTGCACTACATCACGCGCGCGGGCGACACGCTGGTGACAGTGGCGGACCGGTTCAACGTGTCGGTGGAAGACCTGCGGCGCTGGAACCATCTCTCGTCGAGCAGGATCGGGCCGCACCGCACACTGGCCGTCAGTGAGCCGGTGCATCTGGCCCCGGCAACCCATGTGCGCGCGAGGAGAGCGAACAGCAGGACGAAGACACATGCGGGAGCTAGCGTGAAAGCTGGAGCAAGCGCAACAACGCAGAGTGCAGCGGGCGCTTCAAAGTCTTCCGCGAAGAGACCTTTGCAGAGCGCAACAAAGAAAAAACCCGTTGCGGCGAAGAAGCATGCCGCTCCGAAATGAAAACGGAAGGCTGCTGCATTGGCTACCTGGATAAAAAGAGTGCTTGCAATTGCTGGCGCACAGACGCATTCTGTTGCTAGAATCCGAGGCATGGCGCAATTGCATTTTTTGTTGCAGTGCCATTGCGGTCCAGGATGCGGTGCGGCGTTGCGGTGCGAGTTCGATAAACGGATTGGGTAAACAGCGCGAGGATGCGACGATGAAGCTCAAAGAGCATGGTGGATTCGACGGACCGGATGAGAAGATCAGGACCTATGCGGCTGCGGAGTATAGGGACGACGAAGCCGGCGGGGATGGATACGAAGGCAACGATCTCTTCGACGATGACGAGGAAGAGGAGGAGGTCGTGGTGACCCTGCCCCTGGAGGACGTTGAAGCTCTCGAACTGCTGGAGGACATCGCCGGCGAACTGTCGGAAGCTGGGCCGCCTGCTGAAGAAGCAGCCCCCGCGGCGCCACCAGCGCCGGTTGCGGTCCCTGCTGCTGCGATTGCGACAGCGAAGCCTGCCGTGAAGAGCGAGGCAACTGCTGCGGCCAGCGTCGTCGCGAAGGCGGCCAAGAAGGCAGAGATTGCTAAGCAGGCTGCCGCCAAGAAGGCCATTGCCAAGGAGGCTGCTGCCAAGAAGGCCGCCGCCAAGAAGGCCGCCGCCAAGAAGGCTGCCGCGAAGAAGGCGGCTGCCAAGAAGGCCGTTGCGAAGAAGAAGAAGGTGGCGAAGAAGGCCGCCGCCAAGAAGGCCGTTGCGAAGAAGAAGAAGGTGGCCAAGAAGGCCGTTGCGAAGAAGAAGGTGGCGAAGAAGGCTGCTGCGAAGAAGGCTGCTGCGAAGAAGGCCGCCGCGAAGAAGGCCGCTGCGAAGAAGGCCGTTGCGAAGAAGAAGAAGGTGGCGAAGAAGAAGGCCACCAAGAAGGGCGCAAAGAAGACGACATTGAGATCTGCCGCGAAAAAAGTGAGTGCTCCGCGCGGCGGTAAGGCCGCTTTGAAAAAAGCGGCCGGCAACAAGGGCACTTCAAGAAACAAAAAACCAACAACGAGAGGTAATACCTTGGCAACTAAGAAAGCAGCGAAGAAGGTTGTAAAGAAGGCCGCAAAGAAGCCAGCGAAGAAGGCCGCAAAGAAGGTTGCAAAGAAGAAGTAGTCAACAAGCAGGACTAACCAGGCAAGCAAAAGGGCCCGGACTCCTCTCGAGAGGTCCGGGCCTTTTTGCGTCTGCTTGCAGGCTCACTTCTTTTGGGCGGCGATCTCGGCGAGGACATCATCGCTGTGGGTGTTTGGGTTGACACCGGTCCAGACCTTAACGATCAGGCCTGCGGGCGAGATGAGGAAGGTGTCGCGCTGGGCGAACTTGTTGTCGCCGCGCGCGGTAATGGGCACTCCGTAGGTGTCGATGACCTTGTGCTCGGGATCGGCGAGCAGCTTGAAGGTGAGCGAGTCTTTGGAGCAGAAGGTCTTGTGGCTCTCGACGGTATCGAGCGAGACGCCGAGGACGACTGCGTTGAGTGCGTCGTACTTGGGCAGGTCGCGCTGGAAGTTGTGGGCCTCGATGGTGCAGCCGGTGGTCATGTCCTTGGGGTAGAAGTAGAGGACGACCCACTTGCCCTTGAACTGCGAGAGCGAAACCTGCGCGTCCTCCTGCGAGGGCAGGCTGAAGTTGGGCGCGGCGGCTCCGGGCGGGAGCGGGTCGGCGGCGCGTGCCTTCAGGGTGAAGCCGCACGCCGCGACGATTACGATGAGGGCGGTGATCCAAACACTGTTGCGAAGCATTGTCTTCTCCTTGGCGGATGATTGCGGCCGGTCGATTTCGATGGATGGCGAAGCGGAGGTGGGCCCGTGCAGCCGCATCGCTTACGGAGATTGGATGCGGCGGCGGCGGCGGCGGATTGTCTTTCTTGCTCCACGGCGAGCGCGCTTACTCTGCGATGAGCGCGATGCCTGCGCGGTCGGCGGCGGCGAGGATGGCGGCGGCGTCGAAGAGCAGGGTACGACCAGCCTCGACGGCGAGGCAGGTGGCGCCGGCGCGGGCCATGGCTTCGATGGTGGCGAGGCCGATGACGGGGACGTCGAAGCGCATGTCCTGGGCGGGCTTGGCGACCTTGACGACAGTGAGGGAGCGGCTGAGGGTGGAGGCCGCGTCGTCGAGACGACGCATCAGGGAGCCTGCGCGCTCGATTGTGGCGTCGGTGCCCTCCATGGCTTCGACGGCGACGCAGGCCTGGGCGGCGATGACGACGGTCTGGCCGAGGTCGAAGGCGGCCAGGCCGCGGGCGACGGTGCGTCCGTAGGCGATGTCCTTGCGCTCGTCGTCGGAGGGGGCGCGCTGGGTGAGGACGCCGTGCGTGGCGAGCAGCGGTTCGAGGTACTGGGTGGAGGAGACGAGCTCGATGCCCTCGTCGGCGAGGACCTTGGCGACCGCGCCGAGCAGCATGTCTGTGTTGCGCGTGCGCAGGTTGAGGAGGAGCTTGGCGAGCCGCCAGTCGGGACGGATGCTGGAGAAGATCTGGGTGTGCTTGACCTGGCCGGCCATGACGGCGCGGGTGACGCCCTCGGCGCGGAAGGTGTCGATGAGGCGGGAGAGTTCGCCGAGTGAGAGCCAGTGGACGCGGATGGCGGGGTCGGCGGCGGCGCGGGCATCGATCTCGGGATCGGTCTCTTCGCGGATGGCAGCGACGACGACCGAGAGGCCCTCGGCGCGCGCGGCGTCGAGCAGCACGAACGGGAAGCGGCCGTTACCGGCAATGAGTCCGAGGATGGAATTGCTCGCGTTCATCCGGATTCCATTCTCCTTCTCACCGTTGGGAACAACGACCAAACAATGCAATTATGAGCGCACCACGGCGCAGAGGGAAGCCTGCATGGTGTGTAGTGTGCGCGCTACTTGCTGTTGAAGGCGTCGGACTGTTGGTTGAGGGCTTCGGGGGAGACGGTTCCGCTGATGAGGAGGATGCGGTAGCGGAAGGTGGCGGAGTTGCCCGGGTCCAGGGTGAAGTTGAGGGCTGGGGTCTTGGGATCGAACCCGTGCGCGCCGAGCGGGTTGACAGCAAAGAGACCGTAGTCGCGGGCGTGCCAGTAGGTTGGGTAGTTGGGGTTTGCGGAGTGGTCGAGGACGGCGATGGTCTCGGCCTTGCCGTCGGGCGTTGTGCCGGAGAGTTCGCACCAGCGGCCGCGCGTGCCCCAGGCGGCGTCGCCGACCTTGCCTTCGCTGGTGCGGTAGACGCCAGTAGCACCGGCGGCGGGAGCTGAGACGGGAGTTGCGATGCCGTTGGCGTCGCGGAGGGTCTCGGGCTTTGCGGTGGGCGACTCGAGGAAGTGGGCGACGCGGATGCCGAGCATGCCGTCCTTGTCGTCGTGGAAGACGGAGGTTTGCAGAGCGTTGAGCGTGACGGTCATGTCGATGGCGCGGGCGGGCTTGCCGTCGATGGTGAGCTTGGAGAAGACGTAGCGCGTGGTCTGGTGGAGGACGGGCGGCTGCCGGTTGCTTCCGACTGAGGGGACGTCGGAGGCGGGGTACCAGGTGGATTCGGTGACGAGTTCGCCGGAGTCGGGGCCGCTGCTGGCGGAGACGATGCGGTCGTGGGTGATGGAGCCGTAGCGGGCGCGGGCCTCGGGCTTGATGGCGTCGGAGTTGTTCCAGAAGTCGAAGCCGTTGACGTTGGAGTAGTTGAACCAGAGGCCGGCGTGGTGGGGATGGTCTGTGCGCTCGCCGGGCAGGGGCGGATTGCCGCGGGTGAGCGTGGTGCCGTCCGGAGCAAGGAGCGGGTAGAGGATGGGCTTGCGCTGGTTGGTCTGCCAGAGGTAGGAGGTGAAGGGCGCGCCGTCGATGGTGATGTCGACGCGGTGGGCTGCGGCGTTGACGGTGACGGCGACGCCTTTTGCTGGTGGTGCGGCGTGGAGCATGGGGGTGAGGGCGAGGAGAACAAGCAGGAGCAAAGACAAATACAGGGGTCCTTCGACTCGCTGCGCTTGCTCAGGATGACGGCGTATGGAGGGCTTATGCGTGGACATAGGGTTTGCCTCCGACCATTACCTGCTGGGTCTTGTCGTCGAAGGTGACCTTCTGGCCGGTCTGGATGGCGGCGACGTTCATGCAGAGGGCGATGGAGTGGGCGTATCCGGCGCGGATGCTGGCGTTGGGAGTCTTGCGCGAGCGGACGCACTCCATCCAGTTGCGCATGTTGGCGTTGGTCTGGGGGTCGCCGCGACCGCCGCCGGAGGTGTCGGCGTCGTTGGAGACCTTTTCGACATTCTGCATCAGAGAAACACTAGGCAGTAGGTTGGCGGGCAGCTTCATCTCGGCGGCCGACCTTGCGTTGAGTCCGCCGGTTGGGGTGACGGTCTGCCGGTCCATGTCGATCATGCCGCCGTTGGAGTAGTAGAGTTCCTTGGTGCCGCCGGCGGAGTTGGTGAAGCGCGAGGTGTACTGGACCTGGAAACCCTTGGTGGGGTCGTCGAGCGGGCCGTAGTCGAAGACGGCGGTCATGGTGTCCCAGTTGGTGCGGCCGTCCTTCCAGAGATAGATGCCGCCGTTGGCGACGACCGAGCGCGGATGCGGCAGGCCGGTGAACCAGTGGACGGTGTCGATCTGGTGGACGAGCCACTGGTCGGGAATGCCGGAGGAGTAGGGCCAGAAGAGGCGGAACTCGAGATACTTGCGCGCGTCGAACTTGTCCTTGATCTCGCCCATGCAGTAGCGGGTCCAGTCGGTGTCGGCCTCCTTGAGCAGGGGCACGACGTCGGGACGGCGCCAGCGTCCGGGCTGGTTGACGTTCCAACTCATCTCGACCATGACGATGTCGCCGAACTTGCCGGACTGGATGTACTCGGCGGCCTTGATGTAGGCGGGGGTGGAGCGGCGCTGGGTGCCGACGGCGATGATCTGTTTGGAGCTTTCGACGGCCTTGAGGAAGTCGCGGGCGTCGTCCATGCGGTGGGCGGTGGGCTTTTCGACGTAGGCGTCGCGGCCAGCCTTGACGGCCTCGATGCCGTGGCGGGCGTGCTGGAAGTCGGCGGTGGCGATGAGCACGGCGTCGATGTCGTTGCGGGCGTAGAGGGCTTCGTTGTTGGGGACCATGTCGATCTTGCTGCCGGCGGCCTTCTCGACCGCGGCCACGGCCCGCTCGCGCGCGAGCTTCCAGATGTCGGAGACGGCGACCAGCTCGAAGTTCAGGTCCTTCTGGTTGGCGGCGAAGGCGGGCACATCGCCGCCCAACATGCGGTCGCCTCCGCCGACGATGCCGACGCGGACACGGTCGTTGGCGCCGACGATTTTGGCGTAGCTCGCTGCGCTCGACGCGTAGCTGCGCGCGGACTGCGTGGCGGCGACGGCGAGGGCTGCGCTGCCGAGTTTGACGAAGTCGCGGCGGGTGGTTTCAGGGGTTGGCATGGCGGGAGTCTCCTGGTTCTGGGTGCGATGCTCTGTATACGATGCGGCGGCGCGCAGAGTTGCCGGAGAGCGAAGTCTACAGGGTTTGGGGGGATTTGGGCGAGTGGGGCGCGCGCGTCAAGGGGAGGGTCCGGGGCTGAAGCCCCTTGTTGCCTCGGGCTTATTCGTGGGGCTGAAGCCCCACGCTCCCTCCGAAGTACAAGAACAAAAGCAGATTTCTTTCCGGAAGGACGAACAGCAACGGGTGAGGCGATGGGGTTTGCTTCCCACCCATTCCGCATAGAACGCGGAATGGATGGGGCACCCGGAAAAAGCTAATACGGAGATTCTGGCTGCGCCAGAATGACGAACGGATACTCATCGCTCATTACTAGCTACCGCAGGGTGACGTCCCAGATTTTGGAGAGGCGGGACTTGCCGGCGGGGCCTTCGACGTAGAGGACGACGACGTACTCGCCGGCCTTCGCATACTGGTGGATGGGGTTCTGGTCGCTGGAGTCAGTGCCGTCGCCGAAGTCCCACTTCCAACTGGTGATCTGGCCCTCGGACTCGTCCTGAAAGGCGACCAGGCGGCGATTCATGTCGATGACCTTGAAGCTCCATTTGGCGTCGATGGGCTTGCGGAACTGGGGTTCGAGCGGCATGAGGCGGAAGGTGCGCAGGTAGGTTGAGTTGCCGTACATGGTGTGCTCGGGCGAGAGGTTCCAGAAGCCGTTGTTCTTGCCGTCGGGCGTGCCTTCGTAGTTGATGACCGCCCAGGAGAGGCCGATGAGCTTGTTCTCGGTGAGCTTCGATTCGACGGCGCGGTCGGGGCCGTCGCAACTGGCGTAGTCGAAGGGCGTGATGTAGAACTCCAGGATGTAGTGGCCGGACTGGCCGGGGCGGAAGTTGTAGGTCTGGGCGTGGTTGGCCCAGGGGAGTTCCTTGTCCCAGGGCTGGCAGCCCCAGGCCATGGCCCAGTCCTTGCCCTCGTATGGCGTCATGATGTGGTAGTTCTGCGCCTGGACTCCGTGCATGGAGAAGTGCGCGTCCCACTCGTCCTGGTCCATGTTGTTGCGGAAGCGCGGGATGAGCGGGCCGCCGGAGCGGTCGCCATCGACGACGACCTCGAAGGTGTCGTTGTGCAGGCCGGGGTCGGCGAAGTCCCAGTAGTTTTTATAGGCCTCGTAGAGGAAGTAGAGGCGGTTGAGGCCCTTGACCCAGCCGACCTTGACGTGGATGTCGAGGTCCTTGGGATCGGGCGCGGCGTGCTTCTTCTCGTCGTCGTGCATGTCGGCCAGCGTGATGGTGTAACTGTCGGGGACGATGGCCCAGTCGTCGTCCTTGCCGTCGATGCGGGGAATCATGTTGGGCGGGAACTGGAAGACTTTGAGGATGGGGAGAGCAGGCGCGGTCGCGGGCGTCATCTGGTCGGCGGGCGCGGCAGCTGTGGGCGCGCTGGTTGCGGCGGGAGCTGCGGGAGCGGGGGTTGCAGCAGGTGCGGGCGGTTGCTGCGCATGGAGCGACGAGCCTGCAAGCGCAAGCGCGGAGACCATCATTGCCAGATGAATTGTTCTCATGAGATGGAGACTGCCTTTCCAAGGGATGCGTGTGCGGCTTCGCCTTTGAGGCCTTCGATCCTGAGGCCGGTGGTGTCGACGGCCTCGACGGCGTAGGAGAAGGCCTCGGGCGGGTTGGCGCCCCATGCGACCGAGCAGTTGCGCAGGGTGACGTTGTCGGCGTGCTCAATGGAGAAGCCGGGGGTGTCGTGCGGCTGGATGCCGGGGATGGCCGTGGTGGGGCGGTTGTCGAAGAGCGCGCCGGGGAAGTGCGTGGTGCGGTCGAGGGTGACGGCGACGCGGTCGAGGATCACGTCATGCACGCGCGACTGCTCGCTGCCGCAGACACGGACGGAGTTCTCGGCCGTGCCGGTTACGTTCTGCACGTTGACGTGGTGGAGCGTACCGGGCTTCGACGTGGGCGTGCGCGGGATTGCGGTGAAGGAGATGGCCTCGCCGCGTCCCCACCACGGGTCTCCATAGAAGCGCGAGGCGAAGGCGATGTCGCGGAAGATGATGTCGTGGATGTTGCCCTCGTCGCGCAACTGGATGCAGAGGCCGCGCGAGGCGGTCTTGATGTGGCAGCGCTCGAAGAGGATGTCGTGGATGTCGGAGGTTGTCTCGGTGCCGACCTTGAGGCCGGCGTCCTGGGTCTCGATGACGCAGTCGTGGACGTGGATGTTGGCAGCGGGGCCGAAGTCGATGGGCTGGCGGCTGCACTTGATGACCACGCCGTCGTCGCCGGCGACGATGTCGCAGTTGCGAATCTCGACGTTGCGCGAGTGGTCGGGGTCGATGCCGTCGCAGTTGGGCACGTCGAGCAGGTTGCGGACCTTGACGTTGTCGACCAGGACGCCGTCGCAGCCGAGCATGTGCAGGCCCCAGTTGGGCGCCTCGGCGAAGGTGATGTCGCGGACTTGCAAATCCTTGCAGCCAGTGAGGACGAACATCTTGGGACGGAACGGGCCGGGCATCCAGATGCCGCCGGCGTCGTCGTAGCGCGTCATGAACTCTTTGGCGCGGCCCTGGATGTTGCCGGTGCCGCTGATAGTGAGGCCCTGCGCGCCGGTGGCCGTGATGACCGCGCCGAGAGCTGCGGCCATGGTGTCACCGTTCTGCGAACCGGGCAGACCACCGCGATAGTCTTCGCGATTTGTGCTGACGAGGAGTTCGGCGTCGTCGGCTAGATGGAAGTCGATGGAGCCTTTAAGTTCGATGGTGCCGACGAGGTACTTGCGGCCGCCGCGGACGAGAACCTGCGCCTTGCCCGCGTAGGCCGCGGCCTCGTCGATGGCGTGCTGGAAGGCGGCGCTGTCCAGCGTCTTGCCATCGCCCGCCGCGCCGTACTTGAGCACGTCGAAGATCTTGATCTGTGGGGCGGAGCTGCGCGGGGCGGGTTGCGGGCGGGTGGGAGTCTGCGACGCGAATGCATGGAGTGGAGAGAGAGCGGCCGCTCCGGCGAAGGCTGCGCCTGTCTTGAGAACTTTGCGGCGCGACGGCAGCAGTGCTGCTTTATCTTGAGGCTGATTCAACGGAGGTCCCCCGTGGCGAATTGGTTCCGGCCACAACTCTACTATAGGAGGCACGCTGTGCGTAGCGGGTCATCTTGCAGACCATCTTTCTCGCACTTTCCCGATCGCGAAGCGATCAAGGGAACGCGAGTCTTCAAAAAGAGTGCACTTTCTGGCATCCATTCGACTGCGCTCAGGACAGGCCCTGAAGCCGTGTCCTTCCGTTGGTGCCATGTTGAGGATGGGACACCCGACTTACGCGAGGGGAAGGTGGTTGCGGCGTGTGGCGCGGAGCGACTCGGCGATGCGGGCGGCGAGCACAGGCAGGCCGAAGAGCGCACCGGCGGTGAGCGCGGTGGAGACCAGATCGTTGCGATAGAAGGGAAGGCCGGCGGCGTAGCAGGCGCCGAGGCCGGCGAGCGAGCGGGGGTACATGGCGATGGAGCCGCCGACCCAGACCATGAAGTTGCTGAGCAGGAAGAACGAGGTGGAGGAGGCCAGGACACCGGCGGCGACGCGCAGCAGGGTGGGCCTTTGCAGGATGCCCATGCCAAGCAGGCAGACGGCGGCGTACCAGATCCAGGTGACGGCGTACTCGCGCAGCTGGAAGGGATATTGATACGCGAAGACAGTGAGGTAGTAGTCGGTGGCCATGAGGACGGCGACGGCGGAGGGGAGCATCCATGCGGCGCGCTTTGAGCTGCCCATGCGGGAGCCGAAGAAGAGCAGGCCTCCGCCGAGCGCGGTGAAGTTCCAACTGACGGCGTGGAAGGCATGGGGAAGGATGCGGCTGAGCACGGCGACGAGAAGGACGAGATAGGCGAGCATGGAAGACCTCAGGCAGGAATCTGGAGAGCAGGCCCGGAGCGGGATGGAACGGGAGTGGCTGTCAGGTTCGATTCTCAGTCTTCACGACGATGCGGTCAACTATGAGGAGGTGCGAGGTTCAAGGTTCGAGGTGCGAGGTGCGAGGGGATGTGCCCGTCAGGCGAGGCCGGAGCCGGAGGCGAGCAGGGAGTGGATGGTGATGTCGTCGAGGAAGCTGATCTCCAGGCGGATGGCGACGATCTGGCCGAGTTCGGCGGCGAGGCGGAGATGTTTGCGGCGGGTGCAGAGTTCGGTGAGGGCTTCGTGACCGGCGCGGGTGAGTTCGACTCCGGTGGCGACGATGGCGGCGTAGAGATCGAGGACCGCGAGCAGTTGGATCTCGATGCGGAACTCCATGTTGGTTGGAGAAAGCGTCTTGCGTTCGAGGACCCATCCTCCGCAGTTGCTGAAGGCGGCCGTGAGGTCGGGGAGCAGGCCGTGGCGCTGTTCGTAGGTGAAGCCCTGGATGTCGAGCGATTGCATGGTTCGATGTGCCGCCGCGACTTGTAGGTACATGCCG
>Ga0187848_10000500_pt1 | contig 35901 bp, 27 predicted proteins | sample June2016WEW_4_40_FD_132424 | JGI IMG/M metagenome (GOLD analysis project Ga0187848, IMG submission 132424) | Peatland microbial communities from SPRUCE experiment site at the Marcell Experimental Forest, Minnesota, USA - June2016WEW_4_40 | ecosystem: Environmental > Terrestrial > Soil >... | reverse complement strand
TGCTATCGCCACTGTTTTTGACCCGCTGCCACGCGGGGAGGATGAGAATCCGATCCAAAGCGACCAGGCCAGGCTCGACCTCGCGCTTTTCATTACCAAAGGAATCGTGACCGCCCACGGCGGCAAGATCACCGTGACGTCGAGTAAAGAGGAAGGAACCACCTTTGCAGCGCATCTTCCCCGCAAGACCAGTAAGTCATAAAGGCCGGAGCTGCTTCTCGTTTCAGGTGCGCTGTGTACGTTGAACCGGCGGATCGGAAAGGGACGGGAGCGCGCAAATGAACTCTTTCGCACGAGACTTTCCTATCGTTTGCGTAGGCGGCTCGGCCGGCGGCTCCGCCGCCTATGTCCAGTTACTGAAACATCTGCCGCTCGAGACGGGTGTTGCTGTCGTCATCGTTAATCACGCAAGAAAAACGTCCACCGCGCTCCACAAAATTCTCCCCCGCTTTACGAAAGCGCCGGTTGAGCTGATCACGGAAGGCTTACCCATTCAGCCCAATCATGTCTTCATCGTCCCGGCCGGTCGCGACTTACAGGTTCTTGAGGGAACGTTCCGTCTGAGGCCGATGTCAAAACCCAAGGGATGGCCCGACGTGATCACAATTTTCCTGCGTTCTCTGGCGCAGAACTGGGGCGGAAAACTAGTCGCTGTCATTGTCTCCGGCCTGGATGCGGATGGGGCTGAAGCACTGAGAGAAATCAAGGAAGCCGGCGGCATTACTATCGCACAGGCGCCCGACACAGCCGAGTGGTCGGATATGCCTGCAAGCGCCATAAGAACCGGGTATATAGATCATATTCTCCCAGTCGAGGGTATCGCCCAGAAGATTGCGCAGATAGCGAACGAGTTCCCGGGGAAGGCAGCGTGAGCGTCCGGTTCGGACTATAGCGACGGAAACAACTCATCGGCGGTTCGTTCGACCGGCTGGAAGAGGCGCGCAGGGAGTAAACTTGAGGCATGGCAGCTTTGCCAAATGCGCCGTTAGTATCGGTCGAAGAATACCTGAACACTCGCTACGACCCCGACGTGGAATTCGTGGACGGTGTCCTGGTGGAGCGAAACGTGGGCGACTGGCTGCATTCGCTGATTCAGAGCAATATTCTTTTCGCTCTGCGACGGAAGTATCCGCACCTAAAGGTCGTCGCCGAACTGCGCTCCAGCGTTACCGGCACGCGCTACCGCTTGCCCGATGTCTGTGTTCTGCTGGAGGCGCCGAAGACCAGATACCTTTTGGACGCCGCCTTCCTCGTGGTGGAGGTCCTCTCTGAAAGCGACGCGATGAGCGTCGTGATCGAAAAGCTGAAAGAGTACGCCGGCAAAGGCGTACAGAATATCTGGCTGATCGACCCGCGTCTTCAGGCGATGTGCATGTACCGCCCGCCGGCGCTCGCTGAGATCGAGGGCGACATTATCTCGACCGCGGACGGTTCCGTCGAGCTGTCGCGGGGCGAAATCTTCGCCGAGTAGCTGTCCCGGAACCGGCGGCCGTCCCCTTGCCGCGCTCGAGTCGTCCTGACGGCCGCGGACCGAAATGGACGCCCGCTCCGGTTAAGGAGCCGTGGATATAACTCTATCGCTGTGAGTTAGTGCCCCGGAACCTGTGTAATGGCCGTACCGGAGCGTTATCCTAGGTAATTGTTGTCTCCGCTGGGGCCGTTACGCGATACTCGGGTCGGATTATCTTGCCGTTTAGCCGAGGACCTGGGGAGTGGCGAAGTCGAGAGTCTCGTGGAGCTTAATGCGTGCCACGCGAGGTGGTGGCGCTGGGTGGTCGAAACGGAAGAGATTCTTCCTGGTCGCGCTCGTGATTTCAGTGGGGTGGGTGCTGAGCCTGCTGCGTTTCGAGATAGCGCGTGCCTATCAGAAGGGTGTCTTCCGGAACGAACTGAACCTCGGCGCGGAGAACCGCGTTTCCGCCATTCGGCGGGAGATCGACGCCAATGTTTCGGCTCTGAAACTGGTGCAGGGTCTGGCAGAGTTGCCAGGACCTCTGGACCGCGACAATTTCGAGCATTTCGCCACCCGGATCCTGGAATCCAACCCCAGCCTTCGCGCTGTGGAGTGGGTGCCCCTGGTCACGGAAGCGGATCGTCCTCGCTTCGAAGAACGGCTTAAACAAGAAGGTGCGCCGTGGCCCCACATCAGCCGGGGCATGCCGGGAACTTTCCAACGAGCCGAAGCGCGGAGTGAGCACTTTCCAGTGGAATATCTCTGTCCGCGGACGGGCCGGAATATGTTGGCGATGGGATTCGATCTGGCCTCCACTGCGTCAGGGCGCGACGCTCTGGCGAAGGCGCTGCGCGAGGGAAGGCCGGTTGCCACGGGGAAAGTCCAGATTTTGGAGCCGATCGGAAGTGGTTACGCGGTACCGGTCCTGCTTGCTGTAAGGCGCCCCACCCGCACGGCCGGATCGACGGCCGAACTGGCGGGCTATGCCGTGGTCCTGGTGCAAGTGGAAGACGTGCTGGAGCGGGCGTTACGATATCTCAACCCGGTCGGCATCGACATTCAGTTCTACGATGAGTCGGCTTCCGCCGGCAAGCGTCTGCTTTACTTTCATCGCTCACGTTCCGAAAGCCCCTCGGTCCAGCCGCTCTCCGAGACGGCCGCGGCCCAGCCGGGAGACCTCAAATATCGGCGCATCCTGACGGTGGGCATGCGGAACTGGCTGATCGTCTGCACGCCGACCCAGGACTACATCCAGTCGAGCCAAACCTGGCTGCCCTGGGCGGTATTGTTTGGATGTTTGACGGTTACGCTGGCGGTTGCCGCGGCGTTCCTGCTGAACGCCATTCACGCCGGGCGTGCCGAACGGCTGGTGGCGGAATTGACCGCTTCCAACCAACGCCTCACCCGCGAAGTCGCGGTGCGGGTCGAGACCGAACGCGATCTGGCGAAAGCCCGCGACCAAGCGCTCGAAGCGTCCCGTCTGAAATCGCAGTTCCTCGCCAACATGAGCCACGAGATCCGTACGCCCATGAACGGGGTAATCGGTTTTGCCGGCCTGCTGCTAGATACCGATCTGACGCCGGAGCAGCACGAGTATGTGGAAGTGGTGCGCAGTTCGGGCCACGCGCTGCTGACGGTGATCAACGATATCCTGGATTTCTCCAAGATCGAAGCGGGACAGCTTGCCATTGAATCCGAACCCTTCCAACTGGAACAGTTGATCGACGACGTGCGGGAGCTGTTCGCCGCCACCTTTGCGGAAAAAGGGCTTTCCCTCGAAGTGTCCCGCTCAGTGGGATTACCGCTCCGCCTGGTGGGAGATGCCGGCCGAATCCGCCAGGTATTGACCAACCTGGTAAGTAACGCCGTCAAGTTCACCAGCCATGGTATGGTTAGCATCTCGGTCACCCGGGCGGCGGGCGCCGGGCAGCGCGTAGTGGTGCAGTTTCGCGTGGAGGATACGGGAATCGGGATACCCAGGGAAAAGCTCGGCCTGCTGTTCGAGAAATTCAGCCAGGTGGACAGCTCCACCAGCCGCAGATTCGGCGGCACGGGGTTGGGACTGGCGATTTCGAAACAACTGGTGGAATTGATGGGCGGCACCATCGGCGTGGAGAGCCGGGTAGGCGAAGGCTCGGTTTTCTGGTTTAGCCTGCCGTTGCGCATCGACGATACTTTTAGGGAGCAAGAGCCGGAGAGCGAGCAAGTGGCTGTTCGCGATGAGCGATCCGCGGTCGGGTGAATGGCCGGTGGCCGGTTGAGTTAATCCGTGCGAGAAACCCGGTGGGACAGACGATCGCTCTTTGTCGTCTGTCGAGCGGCTGGGCCTGGCAAGGACCTGGACAGGCCACGAAGAACGATGGTCTGTCCCACCCTCACCGAATTTGCCAACGTTCCCGCCCGATCCGGCGTCTGAGAAGGTATGTCACGCATCCGTTTCGCTCTGCGCAGCCTGGGGAAGGCTCCGCTCTTCTGCCTGGCGGTGATTCTATCTTTGGGATTGGGCATTGGCGCCAATACCGCGGTGTTTTCCCTGCTCCACCAGGTGGTGCTGGGCTCGCTGCCCGTGCCGCGGCCGGACGAGCTGGTGCTGCTCAGGGCGCCTTCCGAATTCAAGACCGGACACGTCGGCACCGAGAATGCCGGCGGGGAAGACTTTGTTTTCAACCACCAGGTCTTTCGGGACCTGGAAAAGCACCCCATCGGCGTGGTGGGCGTAGCTGGATTCTATGGCACATCCGCCAGCCTGGCGATTGGCGGCCAAACCGTGCCGGGTAATGCCATGCTGGTATCGGGCGGCTATTTCCCGGTGTTGGGCGTCGAGCCGCTATTCGGCCGGCTGCTGGTTCCCGCCGATGACGTTCCCGGCGCCGGTAACCCGGTCGCGGTGCTCGGATACGGCTACTGGCATGACCGGTTGGGCGGCCGCACCGAGTTGCTCAACCAGCCGATCCAGGTGAACGGGCAGATCTTCATCGTGGTGGGCGTGGCGCGCGAAGGCTTCAACGGCATCACCTTGGGCGATACTCCGGACGTTTACCTGCCGCTCGCGTTCAAGCCCTTGATGACTCCCGGCTGGGATGGCACCGACCGCTACAACGATTACTGGATTTACTGCTTTGCCCGGCTCCGCCCCGGCGTAACCGGCGCGCGGGCAGCGGCTGGACTGAACCAGACCTTCGCCGGCGAAATGGAAGCCGATGCGGCTACCAGGCATGGCAAATCGCCTGCGTGGTTGGCCCGGCTGCGCGCGGCGCGCCTGAGCCTGGTGGATGGCCGCCAAGGGAAAAGCTCGACCCGAGACAACGCGCGCCTGCCGCTTCTGATTCTGATGGGCGCGACGGTGCTGGTGCTGCTGATCGCGCTGGCTAACGCCGCCAATTTGCTGCTGGCGCGGTCGGCCGAAAGGCGGCGCGAACTGGCGATTCGCGCTTCGTTGGGCGCCAGCCGCGCGGAACTGATGGGGCAAATGCTCACCGAAGCGCTGCTTTTGGCTGCCGGGGGAGGCATCGCCGGACTGGCGCTGGCCAGCGTAACCCAGAAGCTGCTCTTGGCGCAGATCGACGCCGATTCGCGGCATTTCCTCTCTACTCGCCTCGAATGGCCGGTGCTGCTGTTCGGGTTGGGCTTGTCGCTCGTCACCGGCGTGCTCTTCGGGCTCTATCCCGCCTGGCAGGCATCGCGGACCAGCTTGTCGGCAACCATGCAGGACGAAGGCGGCCGCGGCTCGGCCGGCCGCGGTTCGGCCCGCGTGCGACGCGCGCTGGTCTGCGCCCAGGTGGGATTTTCGGCGGTGCTGCTCATTCCCACCGGCCTGCTGCTCAAGAGCCTGGTGAACATCCTGCATATTGACTTGGGAATTCGCACGGAAAACGTGGTCGCGTTTACGGTCTCACCCGAGTTGAACCGCTACACCTGGGAACAGAACCGCGCCTATCTCGGCCGCCTCGAAAGCGATCTGGCGGCGATTCCGGGCGTGCGCGGCGTGGCCGCTTCCACCATCCCCCTCCTCGCCGGCGACGACAGCGGTGGAAATCTCACCGTGGAAGGCTATTCGCGCGATCCCAACGCCGATGCCGATTCCGACCGAGACGAGATCGGCCCCGGCTTCTTCGGCAAGATGGGAGTGCCGCTCGTGGCCGGCCGCGAATTCACCGAACGCGACAACATCGGCGCGCCCATGGTGGCCATCGTGAACCAGGAATTCGTTCGCCATTTTTTCGGCGGCGCCAATCCCATCGGCCGGAAGTTCGCCAAAGGCGGCGGCAGTAAAGTTGTGCCCAATATCGAAATCGTCGGGGTGGTCAGAAACAGCCATTACTCCGAAGTGAAAGAGGATAAGCCGCATCGGCTTTACTACACTCCCTGGCGCCAGCAGGACCACCCCGGCGCGATGACGTTCTACGTCCGGTCCGTGCTGCCGGCCGCGCAAGCGATTCCCTCCATCCGCCACACCCTGGTCGCAATCGACCGCAACATCCCACCCAAGAACCTGATCACGTTGGACGAGCAGATTCGCATGGATATCACCAACGACCGGCTGGTGCTGGACTTAGCCGCGGTGTTCGCCGCGCTGGCCACCGGCCTGGCGATGCTTGGCCTGTATGGGGTGATGGCCTACAGCATTGCGCGGCGCACGCGGGAAATCGGCATTCGCATCGCGCTGGGCGCGCCTCCGGCCCGCATTCGCGCCATGGTGATGCGCGAGCTGGTCTGGATTCTGGGCGTGGGTCTCGGCGCCGGCGTGCCGGCCGCTTTCGCTCTTTCGCGATATGTGAAAAGCCAGTTTTACGGAGTCGGGGCTTTCGACCCCGCGGTGGTCGCCTCCGCTGTAGCCGTGCTGACGCTCACCGCGGCGGCGGCCGCCTACATTCCCGCCCGGCGCGCCGCTGGCGTCGATCCGCTGGAGGCATTGCGGTGCGACTGAAGACCATTGGTGAGTATTCGGTTTCGCAATTACGGTGACGTATTCAGCGACCGCTCCCTCTGGCTTCGGCCCGGCCGGGTACGGCGATCGCTGATTATGTGGCCGTAATTGCCAAACTGAGTACTTGCTGGGGCTCGCAAATTACGGTTACGGATGGCTGGTGACTGTGAGGCAGGTTGGTAACCCGCTTTCGGCAGTTTCTCAGCGGCCCGCGAAACGCCGATTCACAATTGGCGCCAGGCGTGGCGCCTGCCCCACGGGCGCCGCTAGTGCGAGCCTCAATGGCCTTGGAACAACGAAATCCCAGCAACGCCCGCGGCGCCGGCAGCCAGGCAATCGGGGATCCTCTCTTCTGTGATTCCGCCCAGCGCCAGCACGGGAATACTCACCGCGGCCGCGGCAACGCGCAGCTTCTCCAAACCGAGCGCCGGTCCGTAGCCGGGTTTGGACGCGCTGGCGAAAACCGGGCCGAAGACCGCGAAATCGGCGCCTTCCCCCTCCGCCGCGCGAAGCTCCTCCAACGAGTGCGTCGACACGCCAATCCGGAATCCCGGCGGCACAATGCGGCGGTATTCGCAAGGGGCGATGGAGTGCGCTGGCAAATGCGCACCGTGCGCTCCGGCGGCCAGGGCTACATCTACGCGGGCATTTACGAGGATTTCCGTGCCGAGCGGGTTGGGCAGCGCCAGCGCGCGCCGCACCAGCCGGCAAAGCTCCCGCGCCGGCAGATCTTTCTCACGAATCTGAATGCGCTCGACACCCCGCTCCATAGCGCGTGCGATGAACTCCAGCACCGCCTCCTCCCCGCCGGCGGCGCGGCGGTCCGTGATGTAGTAACGAACAGCGTGGCTTGTCATGGTCGATCGGTCATATCCGGAAGGGGACATCAAGGGCGAGGCTCCCGGGGCGCGGCCCATGGCTGGTCAGCGCCACTGTTCCCAGACCAAGTTGGCCATGGTGCCGGTGCGATCGAACTGGCGGTGCATGGCGAAGGCCAGGGACAGGGACTGGGGGCTGTGGCCCTGCTTTACCAGCTCCAGGTATTGGCGCAATTGGGGGCGATAATCGGGATGGGCGCAGTTGTCGATGATGAGGCGCGCGCGCTCATGCGGGTCGAGGCCGCGAAGGTCGGCTACGCCCTGTTCGGTGATGACGACCTGCACGGAATGCTCGCTGTGATCGACGTGGGTAACTAGGGGCACGATGGCGGAAATCTTGCCGCCCTTGGCGGTGGAGGGGCAACTGAAAACCGAAAGGTAGGCGTTGCGGGTGAAATCGCCGGAGCCGCCGATGCCGTTCATGATCTGCCGGCCCATGACGTGAGTGGAGTTGACGTTGCCGAACAGGTCCACCTCAATGGCGGTGTTCATGGAAACGATTCCCAGGCGGCGCACGATTTCAGGATGGTTGCTGATCTCCTGCGGACGCATGAGAATGCGGGGGCGGAAGAAGGGCAGATTGGCGGTGACGCGGCGCATGATCTCGGGGCTGAGGGTGAGCCCGCAGGTGGAGGCAAAACGGCAGCGCCCGCTTTCGAGCAGGGGAACGACGGCGTCCTGCACGATCTCGGTATACATTTCGAAGGCGGGAATATGGGGATGCCGGCCGAGCGCGCCGAGCACGCTATTGGCGATATTGCCGACGCCGGATTGGAGCGGCAGAAACTGCGGCGGGATGCGGCCGGCGCGCATTTCGGCCACCAGGAAATCGGCCACGTTGCGGCCGATGCTTTCGGTTGCGGGAGTGGGTTTGTCGAAGCCGCGGATTTCGTCTTCGAGGTCGGTTTCGACGATGCCCACGATCTTTTCGGGATCGACGGTGACGAGCGGCGCGCCGATGCGGTCCGAAGCGCTGTAGATGGGGATCTCGCGGCGCGCCGGAGGGTCGAGCGGCTGATAGATATCGTGCATGCCGAGCAACTGCGGAGGATGGCGCCGGTTGAGCTCAATCAGGACCTTTTCGGCGCGATCGAGAAAAGTGGGGGCGGCGCCGACCGAGGTGGTGAGGACGATGCCGCCGCCGGCGGTAACGTCGCAGGCTTCCACCACAGCCCAATGGACCGGCCCCAAAAAGCCGTAGCGCACGATCTGGGGCAGCATGGAAAGGTGCATGTCGACAAAGCGGGTAGCGCCGCGGTTGATTTCCTCGCGCAGCTCGGGGCTGGACTGGTAAGGGGTGCGGAAACTGATGGCATGGGCGGAGGCCAGGGCGCCATCGAGGGAGGGGCCGGTAGAGGCGCCGGTGAGGACGCCGATCTGGAAATCGCGCCCGGCGGCGTGTTCCCGTTCGGCAAGGCAGGCGATCGCCAGTGGGATGGCCTTGGCCGCGCCGGCTGGAGTGAATCCGCTGAAACCCACGGTCTGGGCATGGCGGATGTGCCCGGCGGCCTCCTCCGCGGTCAGGCGAGCGAATGGAAGGGACATGAGGTAACTTACTTCTCCTTGCGATGAAAAAGATCGAGCAATTCGCGGCTGGCGGCGAACGGGGTGGCCTGGCCGCGCGAGACGGCGTCTTCGAGCTCGGGCATGCGGGCGGCGACGGCGGCGTGGCGGCGGAAGGAATCCTCAAGCCCGAGCGCGATGAGCTCCTTCATCCACTCGAGCGCCTGGCGGCTGCGGCGGCGGGCGAGATGACCGGCGGCCTGCATGTGCTCGCGGTGGCGCAGGACGATTTCCCAGATTTCGGCGATGCCCGAGCCGTCCAGGGCGGAGCAGGTGATAACGGGCGGCAGCCAGCCATCGGCGGGCGCGGGGAACAAGTGCAGGGCTCCGGCGTATTCGGCGCGGGCGCGTTCGGCACGGCGGCGATTGTCGCCATCGGCCTTATTGATGGCCATGCCATCGATCATCTCGATGATGCCGCGCTTCATTCCCTGCAACTCGTCCCCCGCGCCGGCCAGCATGAGGAGCAAGAAAAAATCGGTCATGGAGCGAACCGCGGTTTCCGATTGGCCCACGCCGACGGTTTCGACCAGCACGTTTTCAAAGCCGGCGGCTTCGCACAGCAGGATGGTTTCGCGGGTGCGGCGGGCCACTCCGCCCAGATGCCCGCGCGTGGCCGAGGGGCGGATGAAGGCGTTCTCTTCCACGCTCAGGCGCTCCATGCGGGTTTTGTCGCCTAGGATGCTGCCTTTAGAAATGGGGCTGGAAGGATCGATGCTGAGGACGGCCACGCGCTCGCCGCGCTGGCGAATCAGGTGCATGCCGAGGGCGTCGATGAAGGTGCTTTTGCCGACGCCGGGCACACCCGTGATACCGACGCGGCGGGAATTGCCGCTGTGCGGGAGGATGGCGTCGAGCAGGCGCGCGGCGAGGGCGTTATCGGCAGCCAGGTCGCTTTCGACCAGGGTGATGGCGCGGGCCAGAACGACGCGGTCGCGGGCCAGGATGCCTTCGAGGTAGCGCTCGAGCGAAAGGCGCCGGCGGCGAAGCGGAGTGTCAATACCGGGCATGACTGGCCCGTGGGGCAGATGAAAAGTGTTCCGGCAACCGCTCCCTGACGGTCGCGGCTCTGACCCGAGCTGTGATGCCGCCAGTCAGGGCCGCGACCGTCAGGGAGCGGTTGCCGCATGCATTCCTGCGCTTTGCAAACGAATGCAAACTACGCGGCACGCGGAGTCCCCATCAGGGCGCGGAGGATTTGCTGCGCGCAGATTGGGATGACGGTGCCGGGGCCGAAGACGCCGGCGACGCCCGCCTTTTCGAGGAATCCATAATCGCGGGGAGGGATGACGCCGCCGACGAAGACTAGGATGTCCTCGCGGCCGAGGCGGCGCAGTTCGGCGATCAGCTCGGGAACGAGGGTTTTATGGCCGCCCGCCAGAGTGGAAACGCCGAGCACGTGGACGTCGTTTTCGGCGGCCATGCGAGCGGCTTCGCGGGGGGTCTGGAAGAGCGGGCCGACGTCGACGTCGAAGCCCAAATCGGCGAAAGCGGTGGCGATTACCTTGGCGCCGCGGTCGTGGCCGTCCTGCCCCATTTTGGCGACCAGAATGCGCGGGCGGCGGCCTTCTTCGCGGGCGAACTCTTCGGCCAGGCCGGACGCCTTGCGGAATTCGGGGTCGGTCTGGCTTTCGGCCGAGTAGACGCCCGAGATGGTGCGATTGGTGGCTTGGTAGCGGCCGTAAACCTTTTCGAGCGCCTGGGAGATTTCGCCGAGCGTGGCGCGGGCGCGGGCGGCTCCGACGGCGAGTTCCAGCAGGTTGCCGGTCTTGGTTTCGGCGGCGTGGATCAGGGCGGCTAGAGCCTCTTCGACGGCATGCGGGTTGCGCGCGGCGCGAATTTCGGCCAGGCGCCGCAACTGGCTCTCGCGCACGGCGCGGTTATCCACTTCGAGGGTATCGATGGCGGTTTCCTCGGCGGCGATATATTTATTCACTCCGACGATGGTTTCTTTACCGGAATCGATGCGCGCCTGCCGCCGCGCGGCGGCTTCCTCGATGCGCATCTTCGGCACCCCGGTTTCAATGGCTTTGGCCATGCCGCCCAAACTTTCGATTTCCTGTATATGATGCCACGCTTTGTGCACCAGTTCATGGGTCAGGCTCTCGACGTAATAGCTGCCCGCCCAGGGATCGATGGCGCGGGTGATGGCGGTTTCTTCCTGCAGATAGATTTGGGTGTTGCGGGCGATGCGCGCCGAATAATCGGTGGGCAAGGCGATGGCTTCGTCGAACGCGTTGGTGTGGAGCGATTGGGTGTGGCCGAGCGCGGCCGCGAGCGCTTCCACGGCGGTGCGGGTCACGTTATTGAAGGCATCCTGCGCGGTGAGGCTCCAGCCGGAAGTCTGGCAATGGGTGCGCAGCGCCATGGATTTGGCGTTCTTGGGATGAAAACTCTTGACCAGCTTGGCCCACAGCACGCGCCCCGCCCGCATTTTGGCGATTTCCATGAAATGGTTCATGCCGATGCCCCAGAAGAAGCTCAGGCGCGGGGCGAAGCTATCGATATCCATGCCGGCGGCAATGCCGGTGCGCAGGTATTCGAGGCCGTCCGCCAGAGTGTAGCCCAGCTCGATATCGGCCGTGGCGCCGGCTTCCTGCATGTGGTAGCCGCTGATCGAGATGCAGTTGAACTTGGGCATGTTGGCGGCGCAATACCGAAAAATATCGCCGATGATGTGCATGGAAGGGGCCGGCGGATAGATATAGGTATTGCGGACCATGAATTCCTTCAGAATGTCGTTCTGAATGGTCCCGGTAAGCGCGGCCGGCGGCACGCCTTGTTCTTCGGCGGCGACGATGTAAAACGCCATCACCGGCAGCACGGCGCCGTTCATGGTCATCGAAACCGACATCTGGCCGAGCGGGATCTGGTCGAAGAGAATCTTCATGTCTTCGACCGAATCGATGGCCACGCCGGCTTTGCCCACGTCGCCGACCACGCGTTCGTTGTCGGAATCGTAGCCGCGGTGGGTGGCCAGATCGAATGCCACCGAGAGGCCCTTCTGCCCGGCCGCCAGGTTGCGGCGATAAAACGCATTCGATTCTTCGGCGGTGGAGAAGCCGGCGTATTGGCGAATGGTCCAGGGCCGCAGGGTGTACATGGTGGAATAGGGACCGCGCAGGAAGGGCGGAAGGCCGGCGGCGTAGCCCAGGTGCTCCATAGCGTAGAGATCGCCGGCGGTGTAATAGGGCTTCACCGGAATCTGCTCGGCGGTCATCCAGGTGGATTCCTGAGCACCCGCGTGGGCCGGCGGGTTGGGGATGGCCGAGCGGTAATCGATCTTCGAAAAATCCGGTTTCATGATTTATTCTTTCGACTCAAGCACTGCGTCATAAGTGATTACGCATCGTGGAATTTGGGTTGAGCCAAGTTTCGGGTCAGAGGTGGGTTTTTGTGGTCTGTCAATCCCTCGCCAGGCGAACCGCTCGACAGACGACAAAAAACGATCGTCTGTCCCACCCGCAGGCGGCTGTGGCGCAAACAATAACGCCGACATAGTTATTCCTCTAGTCCCAGGCGATTCTGCCAATCCGTGAGGGTTTGGACGGCATCGCTTTGCGCGTGGACGAAGCCCGCGACCCCGGCCTGTTTCAGGGCCTCGATTTGATCTTTGGGATTGCCGGCGACGATCACGGGGACTTTCACGGCCGGGCAGACTTCCTGGGCCAGCGCCAGGTATTCGGGGTCGGAGCTGCAGAGCACGATGAGGTCGGCGCCGGTGCCGGCGTAGTCCGGAGATTGGTCGATATCGAAGCCGGCGCAACCGAAAAAGTTGAGGATGAAGTTGGCGCGGGCGCCGCGCATTTTAACGTCGCCGCGGGTGAGCAGGAGCAGCTTGGGATAGAGGCCGGTGGCCTGCGCGTGGCGGGCGGTTCGCTGGCGGATTTTTTCGAAGGGAGCGGCCAGGCGCGGGGCATCGGTTGCGGGCGGCTTCACGTTCGAAGTTTTCTCGGTCAGGTCGGGGTAATTGTTGACGCCGACCAGTGTGCGGCGGCGCAAGGAGACGGCTTTTTGGCGCGCCGCGCGGGATTTGGCGAGGGCCTTCGAGAGAGCGACCGCGGCGACCGCGGCGCCGAAACCGCCGGAGGCTTCGATTTGCTGAAACAGCTTCCAGGCGGCCTGGGCGAGCGAATCGGTCAGGATTTCGATGTAATAGGAACCGCCCGCCGGGTCGGCCACTTCGCCCAAGTGTGCTTCCTCGCGCAGGATGTGATGGACGTTGGCGGCCAGGTGGGCGTCGAAACCGAAAGGTTCCACCGCGAGCCGGTCGCAGCCGCCGATCGCGGCGGAAATCGCTTCGGTGGTAGCGCGCAGCAGATTGGTGTAGGGATCGAAGATGCTTTTGTTGAGGCGAGAGGTGCGCACCGAAAGGCGCATCAGGCCGGCGGCAGGGCTGGAGGGCGCAAAGGCTTCGACGGCGCGCGCCCAAAGCAGGCGGGCGGCGCGGAACTTGGCGATTTCCAGGAAATACGCCGAGCCGGCGGCGAAGACGAATTCAATGGCGCGGGCCGCTTCGTCCACGGATTGACCTGCCGGGCGTTGGCTGAGCCGTTCGACCCCCTGGGCGAGCGCCCAGGCGAGCTCCTGGATGGCATTGGCGCCGGCGTCGTGCCACCGGTCGGCGCGAATCGCGGTTTCCGAGAGGCTGGCGGTTTCGGCCATCTGCCACGCCTGACCGCTGCCCCTGACGAAGGGGAACGCGCCGGGCGCGGATCGGGTTTGGGATTCGAGGGCGGCCAGGTCTTCGCGCCGGTAGTAGGGGCGCACGGCCAGACCTTCGTCGGTTCGCCAGACGAGTTTCTTGTCGTAATCGACGCCTTTCAGATCGGCGCGGACGGCGGCGTCCCAATCTGCTGCCGCTACCGGCGGGAAATCCGAGGTCAAGTTGAGAATCTCGGCGCCCGCGACCGCTTCAGGCTTGCTGTCCGGCATGGTTGTTCTCCTGGACCACTTCGATGAGGTAGCCGAAGGCCGCCTTTTCGGTGGTTTTGGGATGGACGAAGAAGACCGTGGTGCCGCGCGAACCTTTTCGCGGCGCCTTATCGATCAGCTTAAAGCCGTTTTGGCGCATGTAGTCGAAAGCCTTGTGAATGTCGGCCACGCGCAGGGCAACGTGAGCCAATCCGCCGCGCCCACCGTTCTTTTCGATCTGCTTGGCCACCGGCGATTCGGGGTTGAGCGGCTCGAGCAACTGCAACAGGTTGGGACCGGCGCCAATGCGGAGCAGCACTTCGCGCACCTGGTCGCCGCCGAGCACGTCTTCGCGGTGCACCTCCGTGAAACCCAGCGCGCGATAGGCTTCCACGTGGGTTTCCAATTCGCCGGGCTTCACCGAGACGGCGACATGATCGAAAAACAAAAATCCGGGAACTTGTTCGAGACTCATCATTCAAACTCCACCACAACCTGGCCCGATTGCACGCCGTCTCCCTGCTTGGCCTTGATGGCGGCGACCTTGCCGGCAATCGGGGCGGTAATATTGGTTTCCATTTTCATGGCTTCCAGCACGAGAAGAACGTCACCGGCCTGCAGGCTCTGGCCGGGCTGGGCCACCACGCGGACGACGATACCCGAAACCGGGCTGCGGCAGACCTTTTCCTCGTTGACCGGAGCGGCGCCGGCGGGCGGGGCAGCGGGCGCGGCGGCCGCGGGCAGACGAACCTGCGCCGGCTCGATCGGGTAGCCGCGCAACGGCGCAGCGGCGGGTTCCGGCTCGGCAGGCTCCACGTCCACTTCGTAGGTTTTCTGATCGATGGTGATTTTCAGCTTCACGGGTTCATTCCCTTTTCCACGCGGCGCTTGTCGATGCAGGCGATGCGGTCAATGCAGGCGATGCGACGCCTGAATCGAGACGCGTCCCTCCTGCGCCCAGGCGCTGGAACTGACCAGGCGGATCTGGCGGATATGGGCGCGGACGCCCAGGTAGGCCGCTATCGCCGCGGCAATCACGGTTAATTCCTCTTCGCCGATCGTTTCGGCAGGGGTTGGCTCGGGAGCGGCGGGTGTCGCGGCAGGTGCGAGTGCGGGCTCTGCTGTGGAGACTGGCGCTGGCGCGGCAACGGCGCCGGGTGGCGCCACGGCAGCCTCCACGCTGGCCAGGCGCTCGGTCAGGGCGCGCACCTGCTCCTTCAGTTCCAGAATCAGGCTTTCGAGATCGGTCAGGGTTGCGGCTTCCATAAGCGGCCTCTACAGCGGAATCAGGCCGTGTTTTTTGGGCGGCCGCAATTCGCGCTTGGTGTGCAGGTATTCGAGCGCCTGGGCGACGTGCCGCCGCGTAAGGGCGGGTTCGATCACGGCGTCCACCAGGCGCCGGCCGGCCGCCACGTAGGGATTCGAAAACGTGTCGCGGTAGCGCGCGATCAGTTCCTTGCGCTTCTCGGCTTTGTTCTCGGCTTCTTGAATTTCTTTTCGGAAAACGATTTCGGCCGCGCCTTCGGCGCCCATGACGGCCACTTCGGCGGTGGGCCAGGCAAAGACGCGGTCGGCGCCCAGGTCCTTGCCGCACATCGCCAGATACGCGCCGCCGTAGCACTTGCGCAGAATCACGGTGATTTTGGGAACGGTAGCGGCCGAATAGGCGAACAGCATTTTGGCGCCGTGGCGGATGATGCCGCCGTACTCCTGCTCCACGCCGGGCATGAATCCGGGGACATCGGCGAAGGTCAGGAGCGGCACGTTGAAGGCGTTGCAGAAACGGATCAAACGCGCCGCTTTGCTGGAAGAATTGATATCGAGCACGCCAGCGTTGACCGCGGGCTGATTGGCGATGACCCCCACCGAACGGCCGTTGACGCGCGCAAAGCCGACTACGATATTGGGCGCGTAGCCGGACTGCACTTCCAGGAAATCGCTGAAATCCACTACCGCCAGAATCACCTGGCGCACGTCGTAGCCCTTCTTGCCATCCACCGGCACCATGTCTTCGAGCGCCGGATTGGGATCGACGTTGGGATCGCCTCCGAGCTGCGGCGGATCTTCCAGGTTGTTGTTGGGCAGGAAGCTCAGCAGCTTCTGGCAGAGCCGCACGGCGTGGCGGTCGTCTTCGGCCACGAAGTGAATCACGCCGGAGCGGACCATGTGGGCTTCCGGGCCGCCCAACTGTTCGGCGGTGACGATCTCGCCGGTGACCTGCTTGATGACCTGCGGGCCGGTGATGAACATCTGCGCCTGGCGGGTTTGGATGATGAAATCGGTGAGCGCGGGGCTGTAGGCCGCGCCCCCAGCGCAAGGGCCGCAGATGAGGGAAACCTGGGGCACGGCGCCGGAAAGCATCACGTTGGTGTAGAACACCTTGCCGTAGCCGGAGAGGGCGTCGATGCCTTCCTGCACGCGGGCGCCGCCGGAATCGTTGATGAAGACGAAGGGCGAGCCGGTTTTGAGCGCCTGCTCCATGATCTCGGCCACTTTGATGGATTGCACTTCGCCGGCTGAGCCGCCCGCCACGGTGAAGTCCTGGCTGGCCAGGTGGACGAGGCGGCCACCCACGGTGGCTGCGCCGGTGACTACGCCATCGGCCGGCATGCTCTTGCCCTCCATGCCGAACAAGGTGGAGCGATGTTCGGCGAACAGGCCGGTCTCGTCAAAGCTTCCGGCATCGACGAGAGCTTCGATGCGCTCGCGGGCGGTGAGCTTGCCCGAACGGCGCTGCTTTTCGAGCTTGTCCGCGCCGCCGCCCAGCATCACTTCGCCGCGCCGCTTTTTGAGTTGCTCCACCTTGGCCTGCATGGAGTTGGTTGTCGCCTTCTCTAATGTTTGCATCTCGCTCCTATCTTCGGGATGGCTTCGGCTCTATTCTGCCGGTGTCACGGTTACGCGGTGCTCGTGGCCATTGAATTTGACGTCGTAGATCATGGCAGCGCCCGCGGGCCTGGCGCCCGGGGTCGGCTGCGGCGCGGGAGCCGGTTCGGCGGCGGGCTCCGCATCGGCACGCTTGCTCAGGTTCTTCGGACCCTGGGCGCGGGTTTTGAAAAACTTCGGCGCCACCTGCGGAAACATGGCGTAGGTGAGCACGTCCTCATCCGACCCGTTGGAGCCGTCCAAGGCCAGGGTCGCGGCGCGCAGCTCCTGCCACTCGGGCTTCAGCAGATCGGCGGGACGGCAATCGATGATGGGCTTGCCAGTCTGCTTGTTGGCCATCTCAATGACGTGGCGATCGCGCCGCGCGATGGTCTCGCCGTAGTAGCCCAGCATCAGGTCCGCAAATTCGCCGGTCAGCACTTTGTAGCGGCCCATCATCACGTTGAATACCGCTTGCGTGCCCACGATCTGGCTGGATGGCGTGACCAGCGGCGGGTAGCCCGCATCCTTGCGGACGTTGGGCACTTCGAGCAGCACTTCCTTCAGACGGCCGGCGGCCTTTTGCTGCTTGAGCTGGCTTTCCATGTTGGAAATCATGCCGCCCGGAATCTGGCTATCGAAAATTTCCGTATCCACCCCGATGATGTTGCTGAGGAATTCCTTGTAGCGGGGCCGCACGCCGTTGAAATAATCCCTCACTTTGAGCAGCCGGGCTTTGTCGATCTTCGTGTCGAAACCCGTGCCTTCGAGCATCTCGACCAAACTTTCGGTGGGATTGTGGCCCGGCCCGAGGCTGAGCGAGCTGATGGAGGTATCGACGCAATCGGCGCCGGCTTCGATGGCCTTCATCAGGCTGACCATGGTGACGCCGGTGGTGGCATGCACATGCACGTGGACGCGCACGTCGCTGCCGCAGGTATCTTTGATGCCCTTCACCAGCTCATAAGCGGCCTGCGGTTTGAGCAGCGCGGCCATATCTTTGATGCAGAGCGAGTCGCAGCCGAGGTCGAGCAGGCGCTCGGCCATTTCGACGAAGCCTTCCACCGTGTGCAGCGGGCTGACGGTGTAGCAGATCGTGCCTTGCGCGTGTTTGCCGGTGCGGCGCACGGCTTGGATGGCGCGGCGGAGATTGCGGATATCGTTGAGCGCGTCGAACACGCGAAACACGTCTATGCCGTTTTCCGCGGCCTTTTCCACGAACCGATCCACCACGGTATCTTCGTAGTGGCGATAGCCCAGCAGGTTTTGACCGCGCAGCAGCATCTGCAGCCGAGTCTTGGGCATCAGCTTGCGAAATGTGCGCAAACGCTCCCAGGGATCTTCGTTGAGGAAGCGGATGCAGGCATCGAAGGTCGCCCCGCCCCAACATTCCAGCGACCAAAAGCCTGCCTCGTCCAGATCCGCGCAGGCGGGAATCATGTCTTCCAGAGCCATGCGAGTGGCCATCAGGCTTTGGTGGCCGTCGCGCAGGATCAGTTCGGTGACATCGATAGTTTTGGCCATATGGGGGATTGTCCTTCGAGAGCGTCGGGGCTTTCTGAGATTTTGCAGATGCACATGATGTGCCGTACCGGTGAGCGGGGCAACTGACTGGTTTCCCAGGAGTGCGCCGCCAGTGGGGCCAGAGACCTTGAGCGATATGGCCCATAGCAAGGGCATTTCACCCTTTGATTTCTGTTACTTATCAACAATGTGTTGTAATTTCATACTACGCACCGCATTGGGCCGAGGTCAAGCTGCTGTCGGCTCCTAAGATAAGTGCCCTAGTGCGCCAAAACTCTCGAAAGATAAGTGAGCGCCCCGATCCCGAATCGCAGCCGGATCCGGATCCGGACCGCGGCGGCAAGGGCCAGCCAGCGCGGCCAGCAACTCGGCGGACAGCCCCGGGCTTCAATGGGGAAGTAGCTCCGGCCGCATTGCCCATCTCGAGCGGCGCAGGCGAGCAGGACAAATGTCGGGCGGGACCCGGAAAGCGTACGACCGAGCCGCGGACCCTCATCGGCGTCGCAGCAGCTTATCATACTCCGCGTGAGGGCCGATCCAGAACCAGATTATATCGTTACCATCGATTTGGCCGAGAGCGCGGTAGCCGAGGCCGACTCGGGCGGAATACACCGCTTCCTGTTCGTCCACTTGTTTGAAGTTGAGCCCAGGATGAGCCGGATTGTGACGGAACAGCCGGTACGCTCGCTTTGCGCGCGATTTTATCTCCTCGGGAAGTTCGCCGTACAGTCGACGAAATTGCCGCGAGGTGAAAGAGTTCATCCGATCAGTTCGTCAAGAGGCCGAGTCTCGCCACGCCGGTGTTCCTCCAGAGCTTCGCGGGCCAACGACCGCAGGACGGACGGGTTCTCCCGGAAACGGCGCGACCATGCTTCGTCGTCGTCCAGGGTCTCGATGATTTGAGAGGCTATCGCATCCTGTGCGTCCGGAGAAAGCGACTTCATCCGGCGCAAGGCCTCCTCAAGCATAACCGTCATACCTCGATCGTACCGCAAAATGCCATATTCGCAATTATTTGGGTCTTTTCATCGAGGCTCAAGCTCTCTGAGTCGAAACAACGGTAGTCGACCGTTCCTGGCAATCCGTGCGCGGCTGTTTGGATTCACGCGCCTTGGCAACCTATACTCACCATACCCGGCAAGCCGGTGTATGCACCATGGGTTGGCCTTGCTTGCAACTGAAAGCCTGCTGGAACTCGGGGCTGTTGGAGAGCGGGCGGTTCACGCGGAAGCGCGGGAGCGAATGCGGGTTGCTGAGCACCTGGCTGCGAGCGGCTTCGGGGCGCATGTCGCTGCACCAACTGAAGGCCCAGCTTGCGAAGAAGCGCTGGCGGGCGGTGAGGCCGTCGGTTTCGGGAGTGTCGAGCGGCTTCCCTTCGGACTTATATAAGTTCTCCAGAGCGAGCATGGCGATGTGGAGACCGCCATTATCGGCGGTATCTTCGCCGGCGGTAAGTTCGCCTTTCTGCTTCACGCCATATTCGGGGATCTCCTGCGAGTACTGATCGACAATGCATTTGTCCTTCTCGTCGTAACGGCGGGCGTCTTCGGCGGTCCACCAATCGCGAAGGTTGCCCTTTTCGTCGAACTTGCGGCCCTGGTCGTCAAAGCCATGGATGGCCTCATGGCCGATGACGGCGCCGATGGCGCCAAAGTTCGACGCATCGTCAGTGCCGCCGCTGAAGAAGGGGAGTTGCAGAATACCCGCCGGGAAATTGATGGTGTTCATTTGCGGATCTTCGTAGGCGTTGATGGTGGAGGGAGTCATGCCCCATTCCAGGCGATCGATCGGCTTGCCGATCTTATCGATCTGGCGCCGGAATTCAAAAGCAGTGGCGGCGTTCAGATTGGCCAGGTAATTCGACGGTCCGATCTTAACCGAGCTGTAGTCGCGCCACTTATCGGGATATCCGATTTTTTGGAGGGTGGAATCCTGCTTCACCAGAGCCTGTTTCTTAGTGGCGTCGCTCATCCAGTCAAGCTGACGGATATCGCCGGTAAGTGCCTGGCGAACCATGCCCACCATGTGGTTGGCTCGCGCCTTGCTTTCCGGTGGGAAGGCGATGTCGACGTATGCCTGGCCGAGCGCCTCGCCCAGTAAAGTGTCCGCGGAGCCGACGCAGCGGCGCCAGAGCGGAAGCATTTGCGGGGTCCCGGTAAGGGCCGTGCCGAAGTATTCGAAATTGGCTTGTTGGAAATCGTCGCCGAGAGAAGCGGCCGCGCGGTGGATGGTCCACCAACGCAGGTAGGCCTTCCAGTCATCTATGCCGCGCGCTTCGATCTGTGCCTCGATGGCGTCCAGGAAAGGCGGCTGGGTGACGATGTAGAAGGGCACGGCGGGCGCGCTGGCGCGTTTGAGGTAGACGTCCCAATCGAAATCGGGAACGGCGGCTTTGAGCTGTTGGAGGGTCCGCTTGTTGTAGATTTTTTGCGGGTCGCGGCGGGTCACGTTGTCCATGGAAGCTTTGGCCAGAGCGGTCTCCATCTCCATCACAGTGATGGCTCCGGAGGCCGCTTGGGACGCGGGTTCGCCCACCAGTTCGAGCATCTTGCGGATGTGTTGGACGTATTTGGCGCGCAACTCTTTGAAGCGGTCGGTATCGCCGAGGTAGTAATCGAGGGACGGAAGCGCCATGCCGCCCTGGTCGATTTCGGCCACGATTTTGGAGGCGTCCTCCAAGTCCTGCGTAGGGCCGAACCCGAACAACACGGCTGGGGTGGAGTTATCGTCGCCTTCCCAGGCGGCTGGGAAGTTCTGGTGGAGGTAGGCGACGACGGCCGCGAGGTCCTGTTTGGATTTCATGGCGTCGATGACTTTGAGGTGCGGCGCCAGCCACGACTTGCCGTTGGCGTTCCGGCCGGCCTCGTCCATGCAGCTTCGCCAGAAATCCCCGATCTGCTTTTGGCTGCCGGTAGCCTGCGGATTGGCGGCGGCTTTTTCCATGGCGTTGCGCAGGATGGTCTGGTTATAGAGGAACAGGGGAAGCGCCACGCTGGTGCCGCGCATGTCCGGCGGGATGGGATGGGCGCCGATCCATTTCGAGCAGGTGTAGGCGAAGAAATCCGAGCAGGGATCCTTCGATTTATCGAGCAAAGACGGTTCGAATTTCTCCAGCTTGGGCAGATCGCCGGCCGAATCCGGCGGGACAGGGGTGTAGTTCCGTTCCTGCGCGAACAAGGCCGGTGCGAGGACCAGCACTAACCAGCAGCGTTCAGAATTCATTCTCTGCTCCCTTTCGGTCCAGTATAGCGGAGGACTTTGGACTCACGCTTCTTTCTCAAATCGCCGCTCCGTGACCTGCCCGAAAATTCTCCTGAGAAAACCCACAGCAGCGTTCCACTCCCTTTTTCCTGAGGTTCTGCACTTCAGCTATGGCGCTCTTCAAGACCCAAAGCGCGGCGGTGTTCGGGATCGACGCCCACCTGATCGATATCGAGGTGGATATGTACGGGTCCGAGTCGGTACGCGACTTCGTGATGGTCGGATTGCCGGATGTCGCGGTGAAGGAGAGCCGGGAGCGCATCAAATCGGCGCTCATGAATTCCGGGTTTGGCTATCCGCCGCGGTGCGTCACCATCAACCTGGCGCCGGCCAACCTCCGCAAAGAGGGCGCGGGCTTCGACCTGCCCATGGCGATGGGCGTGCTCGGGGCGATGGGGGTGGTGCGCGGGCTGGAACGGCACTTGGTGGTGGGTGAACTGTCGCTCGATGGCGCCATACGGTCGGTGCGGGGGATGCTTTCGGTAGCCGTCTGCGCCCGCGACCTCGGTATTCCGAATCTGATTGTGCCGATGGAAAACGCGGCCGAAGCGGCGGTGGTGAAAGGCGTCAGCGTATTTGGCGTGCGGCACCTGGCGGAGGTCGTGGCCCTGCTGACCCGCCCGGATCAGTTCCAGCCCACGTTAGTGGAAGATGCAACCGAGTTCGCGCCACCCGCTGCCGCGCCGGATTTCCGCGATGTACGCGGCCAGGTTACCGCCAAGCGCGCGCTCGAAGTGGCTGCCGCCGGCGGTCATAACGTGCTCATGATCGGACCTCCGGGCTCCGGCAAGACCATGCTGGCCAAGCGCCTGTCTGGAATTCTGCCGCCCCTGACCTTTACCGAAGCCATCGAAACCACCAAGGTCCACAGCATCGCCGGCGTGTTGGGGAGCGGCGCTGGGCTGATGCGCGAGCGGCCGTTTCGCGCGCCACACCACACCATATCCGATGCCGGGCTGACCGGCGGCGGCAGCGGCATGCCACGGCCGGGCGAAGTCAGCCTTGCGCACAACGGCGTGTTGTTCCTCGACGAATTCCCGGAATTCCCGCGCGATGTCTTGGAGATCCTCCGCCAGCCGCTCGAAGATGGGACGGTCACCATCGCCCGCGCCAACATGACGCTCTCGTTTCCATCCAATTTCATGTTGGTGGCCGCGATGAATCCCTGCCGCTGCGGCTTCTATGGCGACGCCACGCGCGAGTGCCGCTGCACGCCGGCGCAGATCCAGAATTACCTGGGCAAGATCAGCGGGCCGTTGCTCGACCGCATCGATATTCACGTGGAAGTGCCCGCCGTGCCGTTTCAGGAGCTGCGCGGCGAAGCCAAGGCGGAACCGTCTTCGGCTATCCGCGAGCGGGTGCTCCGGGCCCGCGCCGTGCAACAGACCCGCGGATGCACCAACGCGCGCCTGCCCAGCCGCTCCATCCGCAAACACTGCGCACTAGACGATTCCGGCGAGCGCACCCTGGAACTGGCCGTCCGCCGCATGTCCCTTTCCGCCCGCGCCCACGACCGCATCCTCAAAGTAGCCCGCACCATCGCCGATATCGCCAGCTCGGAAACCATCGCCGCGAAGCACCTGGCGGAAGCCATTCAGTATCGGAGTTTGGACCGGAATTACTGGAACTAGAACCGGCGAGGGACTTGGCCCAGCCTGGACGGCCGCCCAGACTCCTCATGGAGTGCAAAGAGACTCTCTCCTTTCTCCAAGTGCCCGATTCTAAACGCGACCAGAGAGGAAAACCAGCCTGCCACGCGGGCATTCGGGACGCGACGCCAAGCTGCTGAATCACCCGCTTCCGCGTCGCGGCTCGCCGACCATGCCGGAGTGGTTCATGCGCCCGCCCCTTCGGCGGTCCAGAATCTCTCCGAGGCGGTCCGTAAATCGTCGCACTGGGTGGCCAGTTGCGATATGAGATCTTCCCCACCCGTGAGGTCGCCCTCCTTCGCCAGCAACTCCATTCGTCTGGCCGTGGCGCTGACCTGCGTTGCCCCCACATTCGCCGCCGCCCCCTTCAGGGTGTGCGCGGCCAGCCGCGCCGCACCGTGATCCGACCGGCTCAAAGCATCGGCCAGCGCGGCCAGTTGGTGCGGTACGTCGGACAGGAACGTTCCAACCACGCTGCGCGCCAGCTCTTTATTGCCCATCATTCGGTCCACCAGGTCCTCGCCATCGAAGGCTGGCGCGGCCTGCTGTTCCGCCGGGCTGGAGTGCTCCGCCATCGGCACCGCGTTACCTGGCGCCTCCGGCTGCGCCACCAGCCATTTTTCCAAAAGCTCATCCAGCACGGCTGGCTGGAACGGTTTGGTCAGATAGTCGTCCATTCCGCTCGCCAGGCACTTCTCCCGATCGCCGGCCATGGCGTGGGCTGTCATGGCGATGACGGGGACCTGGTGGTTTCGAACCGGGCCGGTGGCCAAACGGATCAGCCGGGTAGCTTCATAGCCATCCAGGTCCGGCAACTGGCAATCCATCAGCACCAGGTCGTAATCGGTCTGCGCCAGGGTCTCGAGCGCGCTGCGGCCGTCGGCCACCAGGTCGGCCCGATACCCTAATGTCTCGAGAATCCCCATCGCCACCTCCTGGTTGGTGGGATTGTCCTCTACCACCAGGAGCCGGCAGCCCGCGCGCCGGGAACGCTGGTCCGCCGTTCTCTCCGGCCGTTTCGAGGTTCGCCGCACCGATCTCTCCGCGAGACCGAGAACGTTACCCAAACACGTGCCAAGCTCCCCCTGTTTGAGCGGTTTGGCCACTCTCGCCGCGAAGCCCAGACCGCGCCAGTAGTCGTCCTCGCCCACGCTGGCGAGCGGCGTCAAGGCGATTAGAGGGATTCCGTCCCATTCCCGGCCGCGCAGCCGGGCGGCGAGGTCCGTGCCTTTGCTCTCCGTTCCGTTGACGTCCACCAGCGCGGCTTCGAACCGCCGTCCGTCGCTCCGCCGCAGGCTTTCGAGCGCCGCCTCCCAGTCCTGGACTTCTTCAAACTCGCACTTCCAGAACGTCAGCAACCGGCCCAGAACGTCGCGCACGATGCCGCTGGAGCAGATGACCAGCACGGAATGCCCGGCGAGAGAGAGCGGCTCGGCACGCACGGCGGCCACCTGCTTCTCCAGCGGGACGGAGAACCAGAACTTCGAACCGCGGCCCTTCTGACTCTCGAAGTCCACCCTGCCGCCCATCAGGGAGACAATGCGCTGCACGATGGACAGGCCCAGACCGGTGCCGCCAAAACGGCGCGTGGTGGAGGAATCGGCCTGTGTGAAGGGCTTAAAGAGCTGCTCGCGGTTGGCCGCGCCGACACCCACCCCGGTGTCGCTCACCTCAAAGCGCAGGGTGCTTCCATCGCCTTCCAGACTGACAGCCATGGAGACCTCGCCCCTCTCGGTGAATTTCACGGCGTTTCCCACCAGGTTCGCGATCACCTGGCGCAGACGTCCCGGATCGCCCCGCAGGCTCGTGGGCGCTGCGGGATCGATGAAGCTGACAAACTCCAGGCCCTTTTGTTGTGCTTTCACTGCGAACAGGTCCGCCGTGCCCTCGAATAGGGAACGGAGATCGAAGTCCACCTGCTCCAGCGCCAGCTTGCCGGCCTCGATTTTGGAGAAGTCCAGGACATCGTCGAGCACGGCCAACAAGGAGACGGCGCTGTCCCGGACGATTCCGGCGTACCGGCGCTGGCGTGTGTCGAGCGCGGTGCGAAGCAGCAGTTCGTTCATGCCGAGAATGCCGTTCATCGGGGTGCGGATTTCATGGCTCATGTTGGCCAGGAACGCGCTCTTGCTTCGGCTGGCCGCTTCGGCCGCCGCCTTCGCCCTGCGTAATTGCGCGTAGTGCGAGGCCGCCAGCCAGGTTAGCCCCGCAATGGCCAGAATGCTGAAACCCAGGATGCACAGGAATCCGGCTTCCCGGTACCAGGCGCGAGCCACGGACAGCTCGAACACCGGCGGCTTGGGATCCACGTTTCCGTTGCGATCCATGGCGCGAACCTGGAAGCGGTGAGTGCCCGCGGACAAGCCGCGAAAACTGGCCGAGTTCTCCCCGGTGAACGGGCTCCATGGGCCGCCGTCGATACGGTAAGAGTACAGCAGCCGGTCGGGCGGAGTGTTGTTCCAGCGATCCATGCCTGAGAACACCAGGCGGACGTTGCCGTTGGAAGCCGTCTGGCGCGGGTTGTCCTTCTCCGAAAACAGGGTGCGCGGAGCGTCCAGGTCCGCCTCCGGGTGATACACCGAAAAGCCGCTGCCGGTGGCGGCCCAGATTCTTCCCTCGTGGTCCTCGTAGACGGAATTCACCACCGGCGATGGCAGCCCCTCTTCCGACGAGTGGAGGATGGCGATACCGTCGCGAATCTTGAGAACGCCCCCGGCCGAAGCTGCCCAGACGGTGCCATCGCGGCCAGGGAGGATAATGCGCACGCGATCCAACTTGTCGATCACGACCTTCCAGGCGCGGCCGTCGAACTCCAGCAGTTTGTCCTTGCCGCCCGCCATCAGCTTTCCGTCCGGCAACTGGCAGAAGGCGTAGCCTCCCGTAGCGGTGTATCCTTCTTTGGCGCCGACTGCGCTCAGCGTTCCGTTCCGGTAGCGCCCCAACCCGTTCGGCCCGCCGAACCACACGGTTCCGGTCCGGTCTTCGGCGATAAACTTGAGGAACTCGATGTGGAACTTAGGCTGGGTATCGACGACTGGCCGAAAGCTCTTGCCATCGAAAACGTCCAGCCGAAACCGCTCCGTCCTGGTCCCTCCCACCTGCACCCAGATCGTTCCGTCCGGGCGCGGTCCGATAGCCCCGAAGCCCTCGCCGCTGGGATGCCGGAAGGTCCGAAACGTGCCTTTCTCCGGGTCGAATAAAAACATGTATTGCCGGTCCGCGGGCAGGGCCGCAATGCTCCCATCGCCCAGCAGAACCGGGCGGCGTTCGTAGAGGGCGGCGCCCGTGGGGATCGGATACTGGCGTACTTTCCCGTCCTCGATGCCCACGAGCCGGTCTACGTAGATCAGCCAAAGCCTCCCCTGGCGGTCCTCCAGGGCGCTGATCGCGGACAAATCCAAGGCGGCCAACTGGGCCGGCGCCTGCCATAGTGGCGGCGCATATCGCGCCAAGCCCTGCGTGGTTCCCACCAACAATACTCCCCCTTTTCCAGGCGTCACCCAGTTTATGGTTCCCAACAGGGCGCCCCGCCGGGGAGCCGGTTCCAAACGGCCCTGCCGCAGCCGAAAGAGGTCATTGCCTTTCTGTATCCAGAGTGTGCCGTTTCCGGCGGGCCAGGCGCGCAGATTGGCTCGATCGCCCTGCCAGACTGTCCGCCATGCCTTGCCGTCAAATCCCATCAGGCGTTGATCGGCTGTGTCCAACGAGGCGCCCGCCACCAGGAACCCGCCGGCGCCATCCGCCTGCGGATCGTGGAACCGTGTCAGACCGAGTTGACCGAGTCCGTACTGCAGGCAGCGGAAAGTCGCGGGGCTGTCGCCAGCCGTGCACCAGTCCACCCCGTTGGTGCCGCTCACCAGCACCCTGCCGTTGGTGGCGGCAGCGCCGCTGAAAGCGCCGAGGCCTGTTCGGGCGACATCCAGCACTTTGGTGGACCGGCGCGTGGCTACGTCGTATACCCCCAGCCGGTCACGAGCCACGATCAGCAGCCGTCCCGCGCCCAGCACCCGGAGTTCGGGCGGACTCATCGGGTCAATCCCCTTAAGCTCGTCCAGGGGACGGAATTCCCATTGGTGCCCGCGCAGTCTCTGTAGACCGCCCACATCGACCGTCCACACCCCGTCCTCCGTCCAGAGCAGGGTCCTCGGAAAACGCAGTTGCGGAACCTTTGCATCCACCGAGTAGCCGTCCATCCGGCTCATGCCGGAAGTGCCGTGGATCGACCACACCGTACCCGCCGGATCCGCGGCAACCGAGTTCACGAACGACTCGGGAAGCCCATCTTGCGCGCCCCACGACCGCCACCCCTGGGCGTCCTGGGCCGGAAGGCTCCAGCCGGCCGTTAACGTTGCCGCCAGCAGAAATCTCCATCCCGGCAGTCCGTTTCTGATTCGATCCATCCACCTCACTTATCGGCCCCGCTCGCCAAGTCCGTGGAGCGCCGGCAGCTTTTCCCGCGGCGCCGGCTACTGGGGCATTCGCTTCGGCGAAACCGCTCCAGCCAACCAAGGCAGCCGCGGCGAGCCTGGATCTCGATTGGGGCTCCGCCCAGATCCTGTGCCGGATCAATGGCGTTCTCCAGGCCATAAGCGTATGAAAATGAAAATGTTCGTTGCGGCACCGCGGACGGAATCGATCTCCAATCTCGCTTGAGAGAGTAATTGTGCCGGTCAGCTCTGACCCCTTTTCGATGTACCGGAAAGGTATTAGTTCAGGCTGACCCGGTTTCCGGAGACCCGCGTTCCAGACCGCGCCCTAAGGCTTCGCCGGCTTCAATAGCCCGATCGTGTTCCCGTCCGGATCCGCGAACCATGCAAACGTACCGGCCGGAATCGTGATCGGCCCGACCAGCGTCTTGCCGCCCAATTCGACGGCCTTATCGAGCGCAGCCTGCACGTCCTCGACGTCCACGTAGAACATTGTGTAATGCTCCGGCTCGTGGCCGAGCGAGGTGATGTGACCCGAGATGCCCTGCGGACTCCCGGTTTGAATATTCGACGCGGGGCCGGCGGCCGTGATCTGCCAGCCGAACAGCTTCGAATAGAAATCGCCGGTCCTGGCGCGGTCGCGGCATCCGATCTCAAAATGAACAACTGGCCGTCCCATGGACTTCTCCCCCCTTTGACCGAGTAACTGTGGCGCCGCTGCCGCCAACAAGAGGGCCGAGCGGCGTGTCAGCATGTCTTCCGATTGAACCTGGTGCATCCTATTCGCTCCGGTCCCGCATCGTCTCAGTTTAGATGATTTTCACCCAAGCGATATATTCTATCGCTGGCGATTACGGAACGACCAGCGCCGATTGAGGCAACGCTGCGACCTGCGTTGGCCGCGCAGGACCGGGGCATGGGTACGAGCCCTCCACGCAGGTGGTCCAACCGGTACAGGCTGGCCCGCGAACGGTGCGGCAACGTCTGGCTGCGGCCAATGCGTCCCGCTTCCACCTGGCATCCCAGGTTTATACTCCATAGCAGTTGTGATCCGCACGGGTGCCGGTGCGGCTTCCATGGCGACGCCACGCGCGAGTGCCGCTGCACGCCGGCGCAGATCCAGAATTACCTGGGCAAGATCAGCGGGCCGTTGCTCGACCGCATCGATATCCACGTGGAAGTCCCCGCCGTGCCGTTTCAGGAGCTGCGCGGCGAAGCCAAAGCCGAGCCGTCTTCGGCCATCCGCGAGCGCGTGCTCCGGGCCCGCGCCGTGCAGCAAACCCGCGGATGCACCAACGCACGCCTGCCCAGCCGCTCCATCCGCAAACATTGCGCCCTCGACGATTCCGGCGAGCGTACCCTGGAACTGGCGGTCCGCCGCATGTCGCTATCCGCCCGCGCCCACGACCGAATCCTCAAAGTAGCCCGCACCATCGCCGACATCGCCGGTTCGGAAACCATCGCCGCCAAGCACTTAGCGGAGGCAATTCAGTATCGGAGTTTGGACCGGAACTACTGGAACTGAAATCGGGGCGAGGTCCTTGGGCGCGCACGGATGACGCGGGCAAGAATTGACCTCCAACCTGGGAGCTGTGCGCCCTTACGCCGAGCCGTGCGCTGGACGGTGGTGGTTGGGACGACCACGGTCTTCATTACCTTGCCGGCCAGAGCCCACGGGAAATCGCGCAGTTCAGGCCGTCCCCAACGGCCCCCGAGAGCTTCGTCGAGCCGCCAACCTGTTGCCCTTGGAATTCCGTCTCGGTGTAGAGGGCCGCGATTGCGGGTGGCATAACACCTTCGAAAGGATCATCGAAGCGTCCTGGGCTGGAGAAAAACAACTGCCCCGTTTGGAGTAGAGACACGAAGCTCACGAAGTTCATGTACCGCCACGTCTGCGACTCATCGGCCGGCACGGGCCCCGAGAACACGTTAAAAATAACCATTCTGTTCAGGTCGAAGTTCTCAAGTATAACGCGGCCCTTTCGGGATGGGTGTTGCATGTGCGTCCTGGCGGTCCTGCATGACCCAGTCTTCAAATGTCATGCGAATCCGCTCGAGACCTCTGCCTATCCCGTCGCAGAAATCAGCCCAATGATCAACGCCGCCAGCCGGCGATACGACCTGAAGCGCGAACGAATTCGGGTTTCGCGTCAACGTACATCCCAGTAGTTGTCGGGCCAAAACGTCGGCGGGATGCAGCTGGAATCCGACAACGGGCACTTGTTCCGCGGTGGAGAGCGCATCAAACGCTTGGTTCCATAGGCTGAGGAGCAAACGATTCGAACTCAGGTCCTTCAGATAGCTCGGAATAATAATATATCGGCCCTCGTTCCACTGGCCAGCACCTCGCAAATACACGCTGTGGTCATCCTGTGCGCCCAGGAAAAAATCCGCCTTGTGTTCGATGGCCGGCTTGCAGTCCTGCTCATCACGCTGTCCCCAGTTAACGGAACCGTGCAACTTGAGGACCTTCACGCCGGAACGGTCCCCGTTAGGTGCATCGCCGCAAGTGAACCCGTACCCGTCGGCGTAATGCCACTTTCCTCGGCGAAAAAGCGCCGCCTCATGTAGAAGGTCCCAGTTGAAGGTCACGATCACGTCGCCTGCGTGAAGTCGGGCCGCCCAACTATCGAGTACCACCGATGCATACTCATCCTTTTTGCGCAGCTGGGCCTGCAACTGGTACTCGTGCCACTGAAACGCGTTGGCAATCATACCCATCAGCTTAGGGCGGAGGTCCCGCCAATCGATCTTCACCACTTTGAGCGGTTCCGTACCGGCTTCGGCCAGATCGAGAAGCGTGAAGAGTTGTTCAAGATCGGGCCTGTCGAACTCAGGTGGCGGCACCATTTGAAGAACGCGTTCAATAGCGTCTATTACGGCCTCGGCTCTCTCCTTGGCCGTGCGCTCGCCGGTACCCGTGTCTCTAATGAAGGCCCAGAGTTCGGGACCCAAGGGGTACCCCGCAAAGCGGGAAGCCCCCGCACCTAAAATGAAGATCCGCGCCATACTAAATGAGATTGTACTGCTCGGCCGCCTCCTCTCCGCTGAAGCCGTGCTCAAGCGACGAACACACCAACTGGAAGCGCACTCGTTAGGACCGTGGAATGGAGCGGCGCCGATGCAAGATTAGGAACGACAAATCGGCTTGCACCGGGGAACCTGGCGACCCGAATCAATATTGATCCTGCGAAACGCCGTTCCATGAAAAACCGCGGTGCCTGATTGTCCCTCCGTTCCCGTAGGTCCGATTCCGGTCCAGCTCCGGGTCGCACACCCGAACCGGGACTGCCCTTACTAGCATCCAAATACACGCCGCCGTGAACAAGAAAACAGCGCTCCGATTCGTACTTCTGCTCGGCGTGGTCAGCCTCTTCGCCGACGTTACCTACGAGGGCGCGCGCTCCATCACCGGACCGTACCTCGCGATACTGGGCGCGAGCGCGGTCGTGGTCGGCGCGGTCTCCGGATTCGGCGAATTGCTCGGTTACGGATTGCGCCTGGTTTCCGGACGGCTGAGCGAACGGACCGGCAGATTCTGGCCCATCGCCATTTTCGGTTACGCCATCCAAATGCTGGCCGTGCCCCTGTTGGCCGTGGCCGGGAATTGGCCGCTCGCCGCCGTCCTGATCATGCTGGAACGGATCGGCAAAGGCGCCCGGAAACCATCCATGACCGTGATTCTCTCGCAAGCAACCGAGGAGATGGGCCACGGCTGGGGTTTCGGCGTACATGAAGCGCTCGATCAGCTTGGCGCCTTGACCGGTCCACTGGTCGTTTCCGCCGTCCTCTCCGCCAAAGGCAAGTACCAACTGGCCTTCGCCACGTTACTGGTTCCCGCCATCCTGACTCTGGTGCTGGTGGTGGTTGCCCGCTTCGTTTATCCCAGCCCCGGCGATGTGCAGGTTTCGCCGACTCGCATCGGGACCGAAGGATTTCCCCGCACCTATTGGATCTATCTGGCCGGAGCGGCTCTGGTGGGCGCCGGGTTCGTGGATTTCTCGATCCTGGCGTTTCATTTCCAGAAGACCTCGGTGGTTTCCGCTTCGTGGATACCTATTTTCTATTCCATCTCGATGGGAGTGGGCGGCCTCGGCTCGCTGGTTTTCGGCCGCCTGTTCGATTGGGCAGGGATCAAAATTCTGGCGCCGCTCACCTTGATCTCCGGGCTCGCCGCTCCGCTGGCGTTCCTGGGCGGGTTTAAGCTGGCATTGCTCGGTACCGCCCTCTGGGGTTTCGGCCTGGGCGTTCATGAATCGATCATCCCCGCCGCCATCGCGACCATCGTTCCCACCGAACGGCGGGCTTCCGCCTATGGACTGTTTACCGCCGGTTACGGCGTCTGCTGGTTCCTTGGCAGCGCGCTGATTGGGTACCTCTATGACCTTTCCGTGCCCGCGGTCATCGTCTTTTCGGTAGCCGTCGAAATGCTGGCGATCCCGTTCTTCCTTCGAGCTGCGCGAGAATAGACCGAAACGGAACCCATGCCACGTTACTTTGCCTTTCTCCGCGCCATCAATGTGGGCGGGCACGTAGTGAAAATGGAAGCCCTGCGCGGCCACTTCGAGGACCTGGGATTTCTCGCGGTGGAAACCTTTATCGCCAGCGGCAACGTGATCTTCCAATCCAAATCCATCAAAACGGCGGAACTGGAGAAGAAAATCGAGCGGCGCCTGGAATCGGAATTGGGTTATCCGGTGGCGACGTTTATCCGCACGGAATCCGAGCTGGCCTCGATCCATGCCCACCGCCCTTTCGCCGCGGAAAGCGTGCCTGTCCCCAATATCGGCTTTCTCGCCGCGCCCATCGGCCCTCAAGCCGAAGCCGCGCTCATGGCTCTGGCAACACCCACCGACGAATTTCACGTGCATGGCAGGGAAATCTACTGGCTCTGCCGCACCCGCCAGAGCGAATCCACCGTCACCAACGTCCGCGTAGAACGCGCCATCCAAACCAAAATCGCCTTTCGCGGCGCCGGCACCGTGGCCAAGCTGGCGGCCAAGTACTGCTCACGCGCCGAGTGATCGTTTCGGCCAACGCGCCCCTTCGCCAGCGCCGCGCCCGTAAGTAGCTTTGAAAAATCAAATTTCGCGCCGCCGATTAACGCCGATAACTTCATTGTTTTCTTTACCCACGGGAGCGGTTGCCGGCGCCAGACGGTTCGTTGCGCGCTAACCATTTCCTATTAAGGTCGTCTATACGCTTGACGGTCGATATATTGACGAGCTATATGTCTTCCTATGAAGCGCTCTCGGATCGAATTCGTACAAGGAACGCTGGACATGCTCATCCTCCGCACGCTGGCTCATGGGCCGCTGCATGGGTACGGCATTGCGCAGGCGATTCGCCGGACTACGGATTCGGCCATCCAGGTGGAAGCCGGCTCGCTTTACCCGGCACTGCAGCGTCTGGAATTGCAGGGGCTGCTGGCCGCGCAATGGGAAGTCTCTGAAAGCAGGCGCCGCATGCGCACCTACCAGCTCACGCCAGCGGGCCGCGAGCGCCTCGATGCGGAGGTTTCGCGCTGGGAAGAATTTGTGAGCGCGGTTGCCCTGATCTTGCACCCCAAACCGGTTTTCGAGTGACTTATGTACTGGCTTCGCCGATTGTTATTGCTGCTGCCCGGCCGGCGCCAAAGGCGCGCCCGGGAGCTGGATGAAGAGCTGCAGACCAATCTTGCGCTCGCCATGGAAGACGCAAATGGACAGCCGGAAGCGGAACGGCAGGCGCGCGTCGCGTTCGGAAATCTGACGCGTGCGCGCGAAGAGGCGCGTGGGATCTGGTTTCCGGGCTGGGACACTCTGCGGCAGGACCTGCGCTTCGCCCTGCGTACGCTCGGGCGCACACCGGCCTTCACAGTAGTAGCGGTGCTCTCGCTGGCGCTCGGCACGGGCGCGGCCACGGCGCTGTTTTCGCTGGTCAACACCGTGGTGCTCAAGCCGCTGGCGTACCGCGAGCCGGGAGAACTGGTGATGGCGCGCGAGATCATTGCGCCGCTGGCGCATATTTATCCCACCTTGCCTGTCAACTACGAACACTATCGATTTTGGCGCGAACACTCGCGCGCCTTCGAGGCGCTGGCCGCGGTGGAGTCGCGGAGGGTGACGCTGGTAAGCGGCGGCGAGCCGGAAGCGGTGGGCGGAGCGGCGGTTTCGGCCAACCTGTTTGCGCTGCTGGGTGTGGAGGCGCAACTGGGCCGAACGTTCCGGCCGGAAGAAGAGGCGCCCTCAAAGAGCGGGGTGATGGTGATCACGGACGGGCTCTGGCGTCGGCGGTTTGGTGCTTCACCGGCCATCGTCGGCAAGACCATCCAGTTGGACCGCGGCTCCAGCACGGTAATCGGTGTGCTGCCGGCCTCGTTCCGCTTCCCAAAGAAATACGACCTGGGGAGCCTGTCCCGGCTGGCCGACAAAACCGAGTTCTTTCAGGTCCTTCAATCGCCGAACAACGGTTGGGGCGGCGATTACGATTACAACGTACTGGGCCGGTTGCGCCACGGCGTAACCCGGGCGGCAGCCAACGCCGAGTTGAACCTGCTGGAAAAACGGATCGCGGACGAGCACGGCTTGGGAGCGGGCATCAGCGCACAGCTACGGCCGCTGCAGGAGGTGATGAGCTCGCCGGTAAAAGCCAGCCTGACGGTGCTGCTGGCGGCCGTGATGCTGTTGGTGCTGATGGTGTGCGTGAACCTGGCGAACCTGCTGCTGGCGCGAGCCAGCTCCCGCGCGCGTGAATATTCACTGCGCATTGCGCTAGGCGCGGGGCGGGGCAGGTTGGCGGTCTCCGCATTGGTCGAAACGCTGTTGCTGGCGGGCGCTGGCGGGGTTCTCGGCGTACTCGCGGCGCGCGCCGCACTGGCGGCATTCGCACGCACGGCGCCGGTGGATCTGCCGCGGCTCGATGAAGTTCAAATCGATGGACGCGTGTGGGCATTCGCGTTTCTTCTGTCGCTCGGCTGCGGCTTATTTTTCGGCTTGCTGCCGGCGCTGCGCCTCTCGCGCACAGACCCGCAGACCGCCTTACGCGGCGACAGCCCTACGGTGGCCGGCAGCCGGCACGGAATGCATTTGCGCGAGTGGCTGGTGAGCGCCGAAGTTGCGCTCAGCACGCTGCTGCTGGTGCTGGCCGGGCTGCTGACCGCGAGCCTCTGGAACGTGCTGCACGTGGATCGCGGATTTACCAACGACCGGGCGCTGGATGTCCGCCTGCAACTGCCCGTGCGCTACAAGGATGCCAAGGACCGCGCTGCATTTTTCGAATTGGCCGCCGATCGCCTGCGGGCCCTCCCCGGCGTCCGCACGGTCGGGCTAGTCGACGGACTTCCATTGACCGGCGAATCCCAGGTAAACGACGTGACGCTCGACGGAGCCGACGCCAGCGCGATCGATCGCGGCCGGCAGGTGATTTTAGTCAACGTGCGCTTCGTGAGCCAGGACTATTTCGCGGCCCTTGGAATCCCGTTGCGCCGCGGAAGGACCATTGACGCGGCCGACCGCGACCGCAGCGTGGCGGTGGTCTCCGAGCGCCTGGCGGCAAAACTGTGGCCGGGGCAAAATCCGCTGGGCAAAGGGCTGCGGACCGGTTCGGGCGTGGGCCATGTGGAGGTGGTGGGTGTAGTGGCCGACGTTCATAACACTCAACTGGACCGCGACCCCACCCTGATCGTTTATGTGCCGATGTGGAAACGCATGCCGTGGGAAGTGGATCTGGTGGTGCGATCGTCCATGGCGGCCGACGCTCTGCCGAGGGAAGTGCGGCGCGCTTTGGCGAAAATCGACCCGGGATTGCTCGCGCCCAGAATGCGCACCATGGCTCAGCTCGTGGACGAGACCGTAGCGCGGCGCCGCTTCCAGATGCGCGTCGCGATCGGCTTCGGTCTGGCGGCGATGCTGCTGGCGGCGGTGGGCATCTACGGGGTGGTGGCGTACGGCATTGCTCTGCGGAGGCGCGAGTTGGGGGTTCGGATGGCGCTGGGCGCGCGCGCCGGGCAAGTGCGCCGCCTGGTGCTGGTTCAAGGATTGCGGCCGGTGATATTGGGGTTGGCGCCGGGAGTGCTGGCCGCCCTCGCCGCCGGACAGTTGGTCCGCAGCATGCTGTTCGGGGTGACGGCATCGGACGGGCTGACGCTGGCGGCCGTGGCGGGAATCCTGACCCTGGTCGCCGCGCTGGCCTGCCTGGTGCCGGCGCACGCCGCTTCGCACATTGACCCGGCAAGAGTTTTGCGGGACGAATAGGCTCCGAACCCCGGACGCCGTGGAAATTGGATTGCGCCATGTTTGGGTGACCCAGAGGTGGGACGGACCATCGTTCTTCGTGGTCTGTCACCTGGATCCGGCGCATTCCGGGCGGGGGTTTTGGTCGCAGTGCTGGGTTGACAGGGCGTTCGGCAGCTTCCTGACGTTTCGGGATAACCTAACTTTTGGTGAGGTAATCCCGAAAT
>Ga0187848_10000491_pt1 | contig 36150 bp, 23 predicted proteins | sample June2016WEW_4_40_FD_132424 | JGI IMG/M metagenome (GOLD analysis project Ga0187848, IMG submission 132424) | Peatland microbial communities from SPRUCE experiment site at the Marcell Experimental Forest, Minnesota, USA - June2016WEW_4_40 | ecosystem: Environmental > Terrestrial > Soil >... | reverse complement strand
GCGAACCTGAGACAGTATTTTGTCCGTAATCTCATCCAAGCTTTTATTGCTATTTCCTTCTACATAGTCAACAACAACTTTTACGAAGCCCAAACCTATAGTCATCAATATCGCCTAGTATATTCTGAGTTAACGCCCATCCACGTTTATTCTTCTTATGAATTTTCTATTTTGTTTCCAAATACATACTGAGGCTAATGTGCCCCATAGATATGATTTGATGGAATTGAATTTTGAAGTGGTTTAATGCCTATACCGCTTAAGAAAAAGCTTATATATTAAGAATTAAGTAATAAGATGTAGTAGGCGCTGGCATGACAAAACTAACAACCAGAAAAAAGCGCAGCAAACTCACAGTAGCCCTACTCGCACCCATACTTATCATAGTCTTCATCGTCGGCTGGAGCCTTTATTGGATAGGGCAATCAAGGCAACCAAACACAAAGCAACCACAAAAAACAATCAACAAGACACCCACAAAGCAAGACAACATCGAGTTAATTGTAATCCCTCCACAAGAGAAAGAAATATTGGCAAACTAAGCCCGCCACCTTTTTATTCTCAAATTCAACTCAACCAAACTCCAAAGGTTGAAAATCTACAAACCAATTATTGCCTGCCCGGAGCATTTTGTTCTCGTATGTTTCAATTCGGTGTTTCCTTCTTAAAGCAAACTTGATGTCGGCACTAATCAGTATTTCTGCACGATTTCTGAAATCCTATAAAATCTCCTCTGACGCGAGTGGACATGAAACAAAGGAACTTCTAACTAAACTTTAAGACCCTCCTCTCATCCCCCAGATAAGTAGCACAATTTCAATCCAACATTCTTTATCTTGCGCAAAAAATCATATAAAATATAGAGAGCACCTCGAAATTGCACTGTTCAAAGAGATAAACAATGGATTCACAGTCTAGTCTCTGCATCTCTGAAAGAAATCATGCAAACTACTTGAGGTTGGCTTTGAATACGTTAGTGAAATAGAAGACAAAAGCTCTATAGAAAAAAGGAAATAACCACCTACGGTTCGTCCAAAAAGATAGATGTTCAACGGAACAGTTAGTTATGATGACCTACCCTGTCGTATATGGTTTGACCTCAACTATGTTTGACGTGTCAACGTTATTTGGCAGAGCAGTTTGCACTTATAATGTTGTATACGTTGTTATTCACGTTGTTGCCTTTGAGTGTATTGCCGGATGAATTGTCCAGCGCTATGCCTTCATAGTTATTGTTGATGGTGTTGTTTGTTACTGTGGAGTTTTTGACGTAAGCGAGAAGCAAACCTTCATAGTTATCGGATAAATTCAGGTTTTGCACCGTGACATCCGTGCAGTTTATCAGAGCGATAAATCCAGCATTAGATGGAACCGTCATATTGCTTTTGTTTACCCAATAGTAAATTGGCTTTCCGTTAACGCTGTTAGAAGTATCAACGTTGTTTATGTAATTCGTGATGTTGCTTGCTGAGACGCCGAAATTGAACTTGTTATCAGACATAGTATTGTTTCTGAATACGTTGTTAAATGAATCATTTAAGACAATTCCGTTATAGCTGTTAGTGACTGTGTTTCCGATTAAGCTACAGTTATGTGCATTATGGAGAAGGATTCCTTCGCCCGTTCCAGTTGAGAAGTTGCCGCCGTTTTGCAAAGTGAAGCCAGTCACAGTTACGTTGTCGCAGGCAATAGATAGTACCGTACCGTTTTTTGCGCCGTCTATGATTGTGGGATTTTTATTTTGGCTGATTAATGAGACAGGTTTGGTGATTACAATATTTTCTTGGTATGTTCCAGGCTTAACTAAAATGGTGTCTCCTTCATAGGTTGCGAAGGAAGAAATTGCCTCTTGGATACTGTTGTATCCCAATCCATTGTTAAGGTCTATTACTGAATAGTTGTTGTTTGTTTCGAAGTCTTTTGGCCAGTAGAGGATTTCGCTGTATTTGCTTTGGATTGAACTCTGGAACTGCGGGTCGCTATAGACTATATCTATGCTTGACTTGTACTGGTTAATGAGGTTTGTAACGTCGCTGTACATTTTTTGAGTCCAATTGTCCGCTTGGTGATACTGCCATACAGAATCATCAGGGTTGCGGAAACCAAAGCCATAATCTTGCGGAAGAACCACTGCAGTGTCAGCTTTCAGGTTGCCGTGTTTGTCAGGGTTATGCTGCACGTAATTCCAAAAGTTTTGTAACGCATCGTAACGGTCTGGCGTTAATGTGGTACCTGTGTAATTCTGGGTAGAGTCATATACAGCTATGTAGCTTGCGCCCGAATCGTAAGCTAAAACCATGTTATTGTACATTTGAGGGCCCGATTCCAAGTAGGGCAACTGATTATACGTCCAAGTAATGATTGCTCCCCAAGTTTTGTTTTGAACTGTCGCCGCTCCTCTAGCAAGAGCGATTTGTAATGGTCTACTGTTATTCCACCCAAACTGGGCTAAAACTGTGTCATACCCAAGTTCGTAGTCAAACCAGTATAAGGCGTAGTCTGAAGTAAACAATGAAGAACCCAAGCTATGCGTCAAGTTGGCAACTACGGGTACGCCGTTGCCCATTGTCCATATCCGAAAGAACCAATTAGCGTAATCCAGGTAACTATTCGGTGCAGTTGTAGCATTAAAAGCGTTATTAGAAGTCAAATTGATGCTCTCGTCTAGTTGACTTCCAGCCGGTTCATCATAAAAATAAATTCCCAGTAACTTGTCGCCATATCGCTCTTTTGCTGTTGTGAACCATGCGGATGGAGTGTAGCCGATGCTTGTGCCATTGTATATGTCTTGATAGTAAGCGGGCATGAAATACATGCCTGCGTTATAGGCGTAGTCGCATGTCTCGTTAAGCAATGCTTCATTGCTTAGAATAAGGGGTGAGGCTATAATGAAAAGATTAGTGTAATTCTTAACTTTGTCAATCAATGCTTTGCAGTCGGAGACGGGGCTATTCCACCCTGTTTCAATTCCTACAAAAAAAGGCTCAGATGAACCTGCAGTTTGTTTCGCAGGAACACGCAAGTTATCCAAAGCTACAAAAAAAGATACAACTAATAGCACGACTAGCACCACAGCTACCAGAATCTTTCTGAGCTTCAACGTTACTGATCCCCAGCGAACTTACCATTAAGCCATTCTCCGCAACTTATTTAATTCTATTTTTTCGAACGTCCCTTCAAGTTTTCCGGGCTGCAGGCAAATGCGTACCCAGCTACTACGTTACACGCTTAACTTCGCTGTTCCTCAGAAGCGAAGCAATCAAAAGCCCAATCATACTCTTAGATTTAGCAGCAGTATCGCTTTCCTGCATAGTCATCTTGGCGATTGGTATAGTGCTGTACGCGAAATACTACAAAATCTAAATAAACTCCAACATTTTTTGGTGGTTTTCCTTGTTTTTCTTCGCTGGGGGGCCAAGCATATTTAACAGTATGCTCTGAGTTAAATTGTAAGGCTGATTAGTTTGGTTGATGCATGGCGTGAACCCTACCATGTTGTGATTGAAATTGAGAATAAACAGTGTAAAATGGTTAAGAAACTTGCTTCCTTGGGGTTTAAGCATCTCAAAGTTGTTGATGTGCGTAGTTCAAGCAGCGGGTCAGTTAGGCATTTGATGGATGTCGGCGAGGACCAGACTCGTAAAGTTCCAAAAGAGCTTGCTGCTAAAGGACACGTTGAAGGAAAATCTTCAGTGTGGCTTGAAAGTGAAGGCTGTGAAGTCTGCAATACCATTCTGGTGCATGATGCTTTTTTAGTATCAGGCAAAAGCATGGAAGACAGCATTATTACTTACAGTTTTATGGTGCCAACATTTGAAGCCTACAAAGGCATAATAACTGACTTGGAAAAAGCTGGCTACAAAGTTAATGTCCGCAAAATCGGCAAGTTTGAGCAGCAAATAGGCGTTTTAACTGAGAATCAAGAGAGGATTTTTTGGCTTGCCTTGAAAAGTGGCTTTTTTGATTATCCAAGGAGAGTTAACATGGCTGAGCTTGCGGGTAAATTGGGCATTAGTCCAGCAACGCTTTCTGAGATTATGCGCAGAGGAACTAGAAGGTTGCTTGAGCATTATTTTAAACGAGAACTGTAGTACTCTAAAGAGACTGCTGATTTATGTGGTCATGATTTTCAGGATAATTTGAGCGTTGATCTCAAATCCCTAAGGCGTTCGGGACAATAGCTATCTACAAAAGCACACATGCATAAGTTAAGGTGTAATGTATGAGTCAAAACCAAATGTTCTGTTACCAATGTGAACAAACAGCCAAAGGTCAAGGCTGCACAGTAGCTGGTGTTTGCGGAAAAACAGCAGACGTTGCTTCGCTTCAAGATTTGCTTGTCTATATGCTTAGAGAACTCAGTCAACTATCAATTGAGGCAGACAAAGCGGGAATAAAAGACGAAAAAATTGACTTGTTTACTTGCGAAGCTTTGTTTTCTACATTAACAAACGTGAACTTTGACCCAGAAGCGATAGCTGTCTACATAAGAAAAACGGCGCAACTGCAAGAACAATTACGTAGTCAACTGCAGTCAGTAAAAGGCCAAGTTAACGCAGCTTTCAATTTGCCGTTGGAAAAAACGATTGAAGGCTTAGTTGCGCAGGGAAAACATTACGGAATAAACTCTGAACCAACAATGGATCCTGACCTTCACTCGCTTCAGTGGCTGTTAACTTACGGTTTAAAGGGAGTAGCCGCCTACACGTTCCACGCTTATTTTCTTGGGAAAAAAGACAGCAAAGTGTTCGATTTTATCCATGAAGGACTCGCAGCTCCCCTTGACAAGTCTCTTGGTGCAAACGAGTTTGTAGGTTTGGTCTTCAAATGCGGCGAAATCAACATACGCGCAATGGAACTTCTCGATGCTGGAAACACTGAAACCTACGGCCACCCAGTGCCAACAAAAGTCCCTCTTGGACACAAAGGGGGTAAAGCCATACTCGTTTCGGGGCACGACCTCATGGATTTGGAAGAGATTCTTAAGCAAAGCGAGGGCAAAGGCATCTACGTTTACACTCATGGAGAAATGCTTCCTACCCATGGCTATCCAGAACTCAAAAAGTACCCGCATTTCTATGGTCACTATGGGACCGCATGGCAGAACCAGCAAAAAGAATTCGCCCAATTTCCAGGTGCAATTCTGATGACAACCAACTGCATCCAAAGACCAGTAGAAAGCTACAAAAGCAACATTTTCACGTCAGGACCAGTCGGATACTCAGGCGTACCACACATCACAGGCAAGGACTTCTCGGCAGTGATAAACAAAGCGTTGGAGTTGCCAGGCTTTCCAGCAGACGCTGAAGGCAAATACGTTACCGTTGGGTTTGGCAGAAACGCAGTCTTAAGCGTAGCAGACAAAGTAATAGATGCGGTGAAAAACGGGCACATTAAACGTTTCATATTAGTCGGCGGATGCGACGGCGCAAAACCGGGAAGAAGCTACTATTCCGATTTCGTTGAGAAAGCACCCAAAAACACAATCATATTGACTTTAGCATGCGGCAAATTCCGCTTCTTCGACAAAGAACTAGGCACAATCGACGAAATCCCAAGACTGCTTGACATAGGACAATGCAACGACGCTTTCTCAGCCGTTAAGATAGCGCAGGCATTGGCAGACGCCTTCAACGTGCAAGTTAACGATTTGCCATTATCACTAGTGCTGTCATGGTATGAACAAAAAGCAGTAGCCATCTTGCTATCGCTGCTGTACTTAGGCATAAAAGACATCCGCATCGGACCAAGCCTTCCCGCCTTCATAACGCCAAACATCCTCAAGGTACTGGTTGAAAAATTCAACATAATGCCCATAAAAACGCCAGACGAAGACCTTAAAGCCATCTTAGGCTAAACGTGCCTGAGAAACATCCATTTTCTTTTTTCTTCTCATCTGTTTGTATTCGCTAGTTAAACAAAATAATGAAATTAGAAAACGTGTAGAATTATATAAATTGTTCAGATTTTTTAGAGTACATTGATAGAAATTCTTCGCCGAAAATATTTTTAAAAAATTTTAGAGGTGCTGACGAGCGATTTTTTTTAGGACGCGCAAATACTTCCTTGTGCTTTTGTGTGCTTCTGTGTGCTTCTGTGTACGCAACCTGCAAATGATTCAAACCCCAAATTAAAAAAGCATCTTGAAACAGCTTTTAGAAAACAGGACCGGAGAACCATTTTTTGGGTACTTTCCTCCTCACAATAGCGTCACGAGAATGCACATATTCTAACCATAACAAGTTCTTGCTAAAAGGCACCTGTTAAATACACTAAGCTTTAATTTTTTTTATAAGCCAAGCCATGTTTCGTCCTAAGTCTTCCATGGTTTGCATGCCTTCTTCATCTTTTTCTACGTCGCCTTTGTTTAGTCCTATGCCAACGTTCCAATATGATGAGCCAGGAATAATCATTTGGCTGATTAAGAAGAAATGGTTTATCGCATCAAAAGTCGGTATTCCACCCGCCCTTCGCACTGCCACGACCGCAGCGCCTATTTTTCTCTTAAACAAATCAGAGTTTGCTCGTGCAACGAAGCCTGCGCGGTCAATAAGCGCTTTCATTTCAGGAGTCATCATCGAAAAATACGTGGGTGAACCAAGAATTATTCCATCTGCCTCAGCCATCTTCTCAATATAGGTGTTAACGTTATCGTTTACAATTTTACATTGCTTATTTTTGACCTTCCGGCAGGTCCCGCATGCCATGCAACCGTGTATTTGTTCACCTGCTAGCTGAATTAGTTCAGTGTCTATTCCTTCTTTTTCAAGAACTTGAAAAACACGGCGAATCAACATCGCGGTGTTGCCGTCTTTTCTTGCGCTTCCATTAATAGCTACAACTTTCATTTTGAAACCTCAATTGTATGTTTTAGAGTTGGGATAAAAAAGTATTGTTAGGAATTTTACGCTTTATTCACTTGTGAAATTACCGCTCGTTGGAAGCTTTTGAGTGTCACGTTTGAGGAATAAGCGTTAGTCAAGGTTGTATGCTTCTTCTCCATGTTGACTAAGGTCTAAGCCGTCTTCTTCTTCTTTAGGACTTACTCTTAGTGGCGAGAAGAAATCTACTACTTTCAAAAGCGCGTAAGAACCACAAAATGCAAAGGCAGACACGACTAATACAGCAAGCACTTGGATTCCGAGCTGAGCAGGATTGCCGTAGAATAATCCTTGCACGGGAGGATTAACTGCAGCGGTTGCGAATAAGCCTATTGCGACTGCGCCTATTATGCCGCCTATTCCGTGGCATGCGAAAACGTCTAATGTGTCATCTATTCTTGATCTGCCGGCTCTCCAGTTAGCCACCAAGTTGCAAACTATCCCCGCGACCAAACCAATAATTACTGCTGCAGTAAAATTAACGTAGCCTGCAGCAGCCGTAATAGCTGCCAAACCACATACCGCACCCACTGCAATGCCCACTGCTGAAGGCTTACCCTTGATTAACCAGTCCATTATCATCCAGCTTACGGCGGCTGCGGCGGCTGCCAGGTTTGTTGCTACAACGGCTGAGACAGCAATGTTGTTGGCTGCTAATGCGCTGCCACCGTTGAAACCGAACCAGCCGAACCATAATAACCCTGCGCCTAAAATCACATAGGGAATGTTGGTTGGTTTAAACTCGGTTCCCGCTGATGCCGGTTTGCTTGCGGCTTTTTGGTCTAAAGCTTTGAGTTGGTCTTTCCAGTAAACGCAGCCTTTTCTTCTGCCAACAACCAAGGCCGCTGCCAATGCCGATAATCCTGCAGCAGTGTGTACAACTATGCCGCCGGCAAAATCCACCGCGCCTAAGACGTGTAACCATCCGGTGGGGTTCCACATCCAGCAAGCGATGGGCGAGTAAATGAGGGTGGACCACAAAATGACGAAGATGAGGAGTGATTTGAATCGGATTCTTTCTGCGCATGCGCCTATGATTAGTGCTGGCGTGATTGCGGCAAACTTGAGCTGGAACGCGAAGAATAGTATTGTTGGAATGGCTGGCGCGTTAGGGCTAACTGTGTTTATGGTTATGTTGTTTAATCCGACGAGAGATAGGTTGCCTATTATTCCATCTATGCTTGGTCCATAAACGAGGCTATAGCCCCAAAAGAACCAAACTAGACTGACTACTGCAAAAATGATGATGCATTGGACTAGCGTCGAGACAAGGTTCTTTCTTCGGACTAAGCCGCCATAAAAGAAAGCTAAGGCTGGGGTCATTAGCATTACAAGAGCTGTTGACATTAGAACCCAAGCGATGTCGGCTGCTCCCATTTTTGTCCCTTTGATAGCGTTATTACCGATTATTTGTTCTGCATTTTGGCAAAACTAATATTTAAACTATACATTCTCTGCGATTATACGGCTAAATATTGATAAATGTTCAATTAGCTCCTCTTGTTAGCTTAAATATGCATACAATAATTTGTCCAAAAAACGTGGTAAAAGTAAAATTGTCCAAAAAACTGGCGCTTTTACAATAGATTGTCAAATAACAAAATTCTATAATAATTAACAAATTGAGAAAAAAGAGCCTTGTTTTGCTCTTAATCTAATTGAAAGGCTTCTTCGCCATGTTCGGCTAGGTCTAAGCCTGCGTCTTCTGCTTCTTCGCTTACACGTAGTGGCGAGAATATGTTCACCAGTTTAAGCAGTGCGTAGGAACCGAAGAATGCAAACGGCACCACCACGCCAATTGCTACCAACTGAGCTACCAGTTGACCTGGGTTTCCGAAGAATGCACCGTTAACGCCAGGAACGGTTGCTGATACACTGATCGCTGCTGATGCAAATAAGCCTGTTGCGATTGAACCCCAAATTCCGCCGACGCCATGGCATGCAAACACATCCAGTGCATCGTCTATTCGTGATCTTCCTGCTCTCCAGTTAGCCACTAAGTTGCAGATAACTCCTGCGGCTAAACCAATTATTAGCGCACATGGTACGTTGACGTAGCCTGACGCAGGCGTAATTGCGACCAGTCCAACTACGGCGCCAGCAGCGATACCTACTGCTGATGGTTTCCCTTTAATTACCCAGTCTGCAAGCATCCAGCTTACAGAGGAAGCCGCTGCTGCTAAATTTGTAACGACAAGCGCTGAAACAGCTAAGTCGTTTGCGGCTAACGCGCTGCCAGCATTGAAGCCAAACCAGCCAAACCACAGTAACGCTGCGCCTAGCAGTACATATGGGATGTTGGTTGGTTTGAATTCTGCTGCATGGTTTTTTTGATCCAAAGATTTCATATGATTCTGCCATGGGACAGCGCATCCTTTTCTTCTGCCCACTATAACTGCTGCTGCTAACGCTGAAATACCCGCTGAAATGTGTACTACTATGCCTCCTGCAAAGTCAATAGCGCCAAAGACGTGAAGCCAACCAGTTGGATTCCATACCCAGCAGGCTATCGGGCAATAGATAAGTGTAGACCAGAGTACCATGAAGATAAGTAATGACTTGAATCTGAATCTTTCTGCGCAAGCTCCAATGATTAATGCTGGTGTGATGGCTGCGAACTTGAGCTGGAACGCGAATTGTAATAGTTGAGGAATTTGCGGTGCAAGTGAAGTGTTAACTGCACTTATGCTTAGGTTGTTCATGCCTAGTAGGTTTGGGCTCCAGCCGATCAGGCCGTTGACACTGTTGCCGAACACAAGCATGTAGCCCCAGAGTGCCCAGACTATGCTTACGACTGCGAATATTACGAAGCATTGAACAATTGTTGATACCAGGTTTTTCTTTCGCACTAGGCCTCCGTAGAAGAATCCTAATGCTGGCGTCATTAGCATGACTAGTGCTGTTGCGGTTATGACCCATGCTATGTCTCCTGCTCCCATTTTCATCTTCCTCTTTTTGACATTTGTTTACTTGCTCATTTTTTACCTCTACAGCTATTATCTAGTTATATTTAAAATATACGCATATGAAACATATTTGTGCTTAGTGATGTGCGTTTGTTGATTATATCAATCTATTTGGCAATGTTCATCCAATTTTTCACCGAAATACATCCTGATAATAAAAAATCGTTCAAAATCAAGCCTATAATCGAAAGTTACTAAGGTATGGAAATAGGGAAGTTTCTGCAAACCTTGCACAAATTTACAGCTTTAAGTTAAAATGTTGACAAAAACTGAATAACAATCGGAGCAAGAAACCAATTAGTGTGTTAAAAGCCAAGCAACAACTGTTGAACAGATCCAGGTAAGTTTCTTACTTCTAAACAAACTAATTTTTAATTCTCTACTCTGGTTGAAATTAAAAACAAGCGGTTTTTTCTACATCACTCAAAAACCTTATAACATTACAACCGCTTCTTTTAGGTCGAAAAAGGCGTACTGGATGAAGTTTGGCACTTATACGTTTCAACCTGAGAAGGCTCAGGGATTTGATTTCCAAGTTTTGCGTGTTAAAACAGAAAATGGCGTAAGGATTCCGCTTGTGCAAGATATGTATAGTAATATCGCTGTTTTTGCAGACAACGTTGCCATCCGTAATCATCCAGACTGGATATCTCAGTCACCGCTTGGACCAGCGAAAATGGGAAACAACAATTTCAACTTTTATTGGGATGTTGTGTGCGCTACTCAGCCAGAGCATAGGGCCGAACAATTAAATTACGTAGTAGAAGTTGATAGACAATCGCTTGGTGTGTGGTTAAATAGCCAATACTTTGCGGAGCATGGACACTGCATTTGTCCACGTTGCAATAGTCAGTGGGAGAAAAGTGGTTTAGGTTGGCTTGAGTGGCGTGGAAAAGAAGTTACCGAGTACATTGCTCAAATTCGGGAAAAAGTCAAGAAAGAACTAGTTTTATGTGTTCAACCTGACCCTGTAAGTTCTTTGGAGCGTTACGGCGTAGACTTTGACGACTTGGCGAAGTACGCTGACGTCTTCAACGTTGTAATGTTTAGCAAAAACTATGCCACCCCCTGGTACTGGGAAATGCTTGCCCGCGCCTTCAAAAAGCTACTAAAAAAGCCATTCTACATTAGCTTTTACGTTTTCGGTCCAGGTGACAACCCTAAAGATGTCCCATCCGCCTCAGAGTTGCTTACCGTTAGTGCTCGCTGTGCAAGAGCAGGCGCTGACGGGTTCCTATACCTAACTGATCACGCCAGCCAAATTCAAACTTTCCAGAAAACGGCAGTTGAAATGGTTGAGCTTAGAGAAAAACTGAGGAGCTATGGCGGCCAACCAGTGCAAGAATTCCTGGATTATGTTGAAAGCTGGAAAAAAATCGTATAGTTTTAAAAAGTTTTTTCTTTAATAGCGCTTATTTAACTTTGCTGGCTCTTGTTTTTGATTTTAATAGCCGTTTCGTTTTTATCGAATCTTTCTTTAGACAATGATGTGTCTGGAGCCATGCCAGTTTGGCTTTCATCACAGATTTAATAGAGCCGCTCTAGCGCTATTCATTATAGTTGATCCGTTCGGTAACATTCCCATTTTCTAGGGGTTAACCGGAAACATTCCAGATGCCCAAAGAAAAAAGTGTAAAACACTACAACGTTCGTTGGCTTTGTTCTGCTGCTTGTTGTCGCGTTCACAGGTCAAGAAATCTTTTCGCTTTTTGGGTTATCGATTTACAGCTTTGAGGTTGCCGGCGGCATTCTGCTGCTAATTGTTGCAATTAGAATCTTGATTTCAGGCAACATGCGTAAGAACGTTGAATCTCCCGAAAGCTTAGGCGCTGTTCTCATTGCTATACCTCTTCTCGTGGGACCGGGAGCTATTACCACAACTATATTGGGCCTTCGACTTACGGTATAGTGATAGCGATTCTGGCATTTTTGATTGTGTTATCCTTAACATGGGTCATTCTTAGGTACATAAACGGCATTTACAAGTTTTTAGGCAAAACAGGCTCCTTAGTTATCGCAAGAGTTATCGCGTTACTTATCGCTGCCATAGCAGTGCAATATATTTTGACAGACGTAACTCATTTTGTAATTTAACAAAGCTCGGCATTAAACAAACATTTCAGTAATAATATTTTATATAATCAAATTTTTTATTGCCCGCTAAGGTAAGAGTTGGATTACAAAGTTTTTGTTATAGACCTTTGTTTCCGATTTGGTTATGATGGACGAAATCTTCTATGTCGCGGCGTACTCTGAAATATTTAGTTGAGGCAACAGTTGGGTATCCTAAACGGCAGGTGTAGGCTATTTTCATGTATTCAGGAACTTCGAGAAGCTTCTTTAGTTCTGCCTCCACATGGGGGGCTGAGAAAGCACTAAGAATCTGCAGGCTAACTCCTAAAGCTTTTGCCATAAGCCACATGTTCTCCATAACGCAGCCCAAACTCATAAAACCTAAAACGTCCCCCGCTGAAGCAGGAGCCCTCTTCCTAGAATCATATATCACTATCAAAAGCGTTGGGCTACCTCGGATAGACTGGGTCAACGGCATAGGCGTAGCTTGGCGGGCAGCCTCTGATATTTTCGCTGGGTCTACCCAAGCTGGCGGAAACATTGCGCCTAATATTCCGGTTTTCTTTTTCAAAAGTTCCTCTTTTGAGAAGGACAATTGTTCATAGTTTTCGCGCAGGAACTCTTCGGATATGCGTGATTTGATGTTTCCTATTTTTTCCAGCACTGCCTTGTCGTCAACGACGACTACTTCGAAGTTTTGCATGTTGTGTGCGGTTGGCGCCCATCTTGCAGCCTCTAAAATCTGTTTTACGTCCTCTTTTGATACTGGACGGTTCGGGTCAAAAGGTACTCTTGTAGATTGTCTTTCTTGAATGATTTTTAAGATTTCACTCATGTTTAACCCTCACTTACTTTTAGGACCGCTCGGAAATGAACCTTTGCAGTCATCATCCGTTCAAAAGCCTCTGAGGCTTGTTCAAGCGGAAACACCTCCACCATGGGAACGACATGCGTGAGAACGCTAAGGTTCAACGTGTCAACGGCGTCTCCTCCAACCCAACCGCTCACGGATCGCACAGCACGCATCAGCTGGACTGGCGAAATCTGCAGCGGTTCATTAACAAAAGTGATAATTATCAATTGGCCGTAACGGGCAAGCCCGCCGACAAGTTCCGATATGGCTTTGCTGTTGGGCGCGGTACAAAAAATGGCACGTGCTCCACCAAGCTTCATTAATTCTTCAGCTGCATTCACAGCGTTTGCATCGATGTAGATTTGAGCACCAAGCCTGCTGGCTAAGGCTTCTTTTTCCTTGCCGCGAGATATAACCGCGGTCTTTAAGCCAAGCCTGACAGCGAACTGCAACGCTAAATGCCCTAATCCTCCAAAGCCCTGGATTGCAATTAAATCGCCACCTTGTACTTTGCTACTTTTCAAGGCGCCAAGCGTGGTTGCGCCTGCGCAGAGAAGCGGTGCAGCCTCCACAGAACTAAGTTCATCTGGAATGACAGTGAGCACATCCATGCGGGCAACCATGTACTCTGCGTATCCTCCGTCGGTAGAGATGCCTGTCGCCAAGGGGCTTTCGCAAGCCCAATATTCCCCTTTCAGGCATGACTTGCATCGCTGACAGTGTCCGCCACGCCATCCTACACCGACTCTTTGTCCGACCTTCCAGTAATGTGACTCTGACCCTAATTTGGCGATGGTACCGACAACTTCGTGACCAGGCGTCCTTGGATACAGCAAACCGGGAAAATATCCTTGTTTAACGATTGCGTCTCCATGACAGACTCCGCAGGCGTGTACTTTAAGAAGTACTTCATGCTCTTTCGGCTCAGGAATTTCTTTTTGAACCAGCTCAAAATCTGCGCCAGGAGCACCCACTTGAATTGCTTTCATTAATGGCATAAAATTTACCTTTGATTCTAATTTTATCCGTTACCTATAAACATTGTCAGCATGCAAAAAAGGCAGCGCTTATAAGCTACTTTTCATGGGAAGTAGCTTTTTGAACTATAAAGCTTGTGTTTCTGCACCATAATTGGAATTGGCGCGGGATGTGGGATTTGCACTCAACAGAACTGGTTTCACAATGAAGGCTTTAGCATTAATTTTGAGTCATTGGTAATTCTACGGTGAATCGTGTGCCTTTTCCGAGTTGGCTTTCGACGGTTACTTTGCCATTTAATGCTTCAGTTAGCTTCTTAACTACGGCTAAGCCGAATCCTTGACCTTTGGCTTTGGTTGTGAACAGCGGCTTGAAAAGTTTGTCTTTTATATCGTTAGGTATGCCTTCGCCTGTGTCTGCTACGGTGATGAATATTTTCTTGTCTTTGCAGGTTGCGGTTATGGCTATTTTTCCGCCTTTTGGCATGGCTTGCACGGCGTTTGAGGTCAAGTTTGTAAGTACTCTCTTCAGGTACAGCGGGTCAGTGCAAATTTTCGGAAAGCCAGCTTCTATAGCGGAAGAAACCGTTATGTTCTCTGGAATATTCACAGTTGACAAAACGTCTTGGACGGCTTTTTCAAGGTCTGTTTCCTGGAGTTGGGGCTTAGGTGTTTTCGCATAGTCTTGGAGGTCTTGTACGATTTTGTTCACATAGGTTAGCTGTTCCTCAATGTAGCCTATGCTTTCTTTTAGATCTTCTTTAGTGTGGGTATCAGGTAAATCTGCAAGGTTAGTTCTTGCCAAATAGAGTTCGCCCGTGATAGATTGGAGCGGATTGCGAATGTCATGCCCAACCATGCCTGCCGTCTCGCCGATAGCTGCCATGCGTTCAGAGTCTCTAAGTTTTTTGGTCCGCTCTTCAACCAGCGCCTCCAAATGCTCCGAATGCGCCTTCAACTCTTTTTCATTTTCTTCCAGCATTTCTAGCATTCGGCTGTTGACTAGGGCAACCGAGGCAATTTCTCCAAATGCCATTGCCATTTCGCGGTCGCGTTCGGTGAATCCTCCTGTTTTATTAGCCAACCCGATTACCCCGACAACTCTCTGTTCAATCATCAATGGGGCAAACAATACGTTCTTGAGTTGCACATGGCCTTCAGGCATAAACTTCTTCCATTCGCTTTCGTTAAAATCATTTTCAACCGTCGCTTCCCCAGAGTTGTATGCTTCAGCGCGGAGTCCCCGAATGGGCATAGGAAGAGAAGGATCAACCGTGCAGGGAAGCCCGCCCGCATCCAAGAATAAGACTTCGTTTTCTTTTCCATCTTTGCTTAAGAGGGCAACATAGCCAGCTGTTGCTCCGATTAGTTCTTTGCAGGTGTTAAATATTGCTCGCGCTGAATCCTGAAATTCTTTGTTTTGCAGAACCACTTTAGATGCTTTCAATAGGGCTGAAATCTCACTCTCACGTAGCTGTGATTCTTCAAGAGAGTTAGATAACTCTTGCTCCATTTTCTTGCGCTCAGTGATGTCACGGTTGCTGGCGCGGCAGCCTATCCATTTGCCGTTGTCGTCGAAAACAGCTTTGCATGAATGCGAAATCCAACGTGTCGCTCCATCGCGGGTTACGATTCGAAAATCAACGGCATGCAACTCTTCTGAACTTATCAAATCAAAATGTGAACCGGTAATTGATTTATCTTCAGGGTGGACGATTCTGGTGAGAAGTTTGGGGTCTTTGATGAACTCGTTAGCATCGTAGCCTGTGATCCTTTTGCATGAAGGCGAAACATAAATCAGGTTCCCATCGGGTGCAATCCAGTACTCCCAATTATATGCGAAATCAGCAACTGTTCTGAACTTGACCTCGCTCTCATGCAACCAATATTCAGCTTTCTTGCGTTCGCTAATGTCCTCTAAGACTGCAGCAAAATAACCTTTTGATGGACAATAAACTGAAACCTTCAGCCACAGGCTTAAAGGCTTAAGAAAATATTCAAGCTTCTCTTTTTGACCTGTAAGTGCTACTCTACCGTAAATTTCAAAAAGTTCAGGATTTGTCTCTTTAATGCCAGGTATTGCCTGTGTTACTTTCTTCCCAATAATTAAGTTCCTTTTTAGACCCGTTATTCTTTCAAAAGCATCATTAACCTGAAGATAAACAAAGTCAACAGGCTTGCCTTTCTCATCGAATATCATTTGGCAATAAGCAAAGCCATCCATCATATTGGAGAAAAGAGAACCATATTCGTACTCACTCTTCCTTAATGCTTCTTTTGCTTTCTCGGCCTCAGTGACATCTTTAGAGATGGACAATACTGTCTCAATGGTGCCGGCAACAGAAAATTCGGGAACGATAACAAACTGATAAATTCTCTTCCCTGTTGGACTTGGAACTTCAATTTCTCCCTTTTCTACCTTGCCAGTTTTAATGGTATTTTGGAGATTATTTGTCCATGCTTCGGCAAGATTTTGAGGTAAGCCCATTTCATGGTCTGTTTTGCCAACGAAGTTTCTAGAAGGTATTCCTGTTAATTTTTCAATAGCCAAATTGACGTACAAGAAGCGCAAGTTTTTGTCAAATCTAGCGATAATATCTGGCGAGTTTTCCGCAAGGGTCCTGTACTTTGTCTCTTCGATTTGTAATTTGTTTTCATGCTGTTTCAATTCATTAACATCTATGAAGGATAGAACGGCGCCGTCTATTTTGTTGTCTTCAGTTATGTATGGTCGAACACGCATTTCATAAGAGCGACCATTCTCGTCACTAACTTCCTTGTTCACTGCGCTAAGCGTCGTTATTACTTCTGAGATGGTTTTCTCCAAATCAGGGACCGAAATGGCGAGACGCACGTTAGATATTGGCAGCCCAGTGTCCGCAGTAACGAGATTCAGAATCTTTTGAGCGGAAGGCGTGAAAAGCCTAATCTTCAAGTTGCAATCTACCATTACTACGGCTGGATCAACGTTCCTGGTCAGGTTCGTTATATTATCATTTAGTCTGGCGAGAGCTTGATTTCGATTCTTTAGTTCGTCATTCAAAGTGGTTAATTCTTCATTACTCGACTGCAACTCTTCCTTAGCAGTCTCCAATTCCTCGTTTGTACTCTGCAGCTCCTCGTTGCTTGACTGGACTTCTTCCATGGCGGAACGTAACTCTTCGTTGGTTGCCTCTTGCGTCTCAATGACCGTCTGCAAATACTGCTTGGAAGATTCCAATTCTTCTTTGAGTTCGCGAATTTGACTATTCTTAACGTTCTCGCGCCCTTCAGGTGTAGCTGAAAGCTCAATGGTCTGACGCAGATGAGTAGCTGCTGAACTCACATCTTCAAACAATACAAGGAAGAAAGGCTCTTCGTATTGTTTTGCGCTCAGGGGCATTACCTGAATATTAATTGTCTTCGATTGATCACCGTACTGAAAGCGTATTGCTTCTTCTTTGATGGACTTATTCTCTTTTTTTGCCCTGTAAACTGCACTTTGGACTTCTGGTCTCAACTCTTTCCGAATCATCTTTGCCACATTCAAACTTGCTTGTCCTGATTCGGGTGAAAGATAAGGCGTGACATTTCCGCGAAAAACAAGAATGTCTAAGTTACTATTGACTAGCAATGTTGCAGGAACATATTCCGTTATTAGTAGTCGGTCTACTTCGTCCCGTATAAAAGAAATTGAGTCTTTTTTCCCAGACGCCTTGAGAACTTTTTTTCCAGCATAAGGAACCGTGGATGCAAAGCCGAAATTAACGCGGGACTGGGCTTTCTTTTTCGTGTAAATAAAACCCTTCTTGTTTACTGGTTCAAAAAGGGTGGTGGATTTGCCGATGCTTTCAGATTCACCTAGAACAAGAAAACCGTTTGGTTTCAACGCGTAATGCAGGATGGAGACTATTCTTTCTTGAAGTTGCGAGTCGAAATAGATGAGCATGTTTCTGCAACTGATGAGACTCAAGTTGGAGAAAGGCGGGTCCGCCGTTAAGTCTTGTTTCGCAAATATGCACACGTCGCGGATGAACTTTGCAATTTGATAGTTTCCGTTGAAACTTGTAAAAAAACGTTTTAGGCGATTTTCCGAGACATTAGCTTCTATTTTTTTCGTGTATATTCCTTGACGAGCTTTATCAACGTTCTTTTCGTTTACATCAGTCCCGAAAATCTGAACTTGCACATCCCCAGTGCCTGTTTCTTCAAGGAATTCTTGAAGCGCGATGGCAAAGGAGTAAGCCTCTTCACCTGTAGAGCAACCTGGAATCCACATTCTTATAGGTTCTCCAGATGCTCGGTCTTTCAAAGTTCAGGAAACAGTTTTTCCTTCAAAATCAAAAAAGTATCGGGTTCCCTAAAGAAACTTGTTACGCCGATTAGCATGTCATCAAACAATGCTTGCAGCTCAGCGGGATGTGTTCCTAAGTACTCAGCGTATTTCGTTATGTTGTCCACGTGGTTTATTACTATGCGCCGAGTAACTCGCCTATTGATCACTGTCTCTTTGTAGTGAGTAAAATCTACGTTGAATGAAGATTTTAATAATGTAAAGATTCTTCGTAAACCCGTTTCTTTAGTGGTCTTGGGTTCCTGAGATACTATTTCGACGCGAACCAACTGAGGGTTCTTAGCGATTTTTGAAAGCTCCTTTGCAATATTGTCAGAGGAAAGAACAAAATCGACGGCGCCGGCAGAAATGGCGCTTTGAGGCATGCCCGCATTCTGGGCGGAGTTTGGATCTTGCGCGAAAGTGATTCCTCCTTCAGTTTTTACAGCTTTGAGCCCTTCGGTTCCGTCAGTACCCGTTCCCGAAAGCACAATCCCAATAGCCTGGGTTTTCCGTTCCATGGCGAGAGAACTTAAAAAAGCATCAATTGGCCTTAGAGATTTACCCTTTGGGCTGAGCTTGAGAAAGCCATCTGCTAAGGTCATAGTTGACCCAGGCGGAATCACATAAACATAATTGGGTTCAACATTCATCCCATCTTCAACTTGGAAAACGAGCATTCCGGTGAATCTTGAAAGAATGTCAGTCAACATACTTTCCTGACCTGCGGCAAGATGCTGGATTATCACAAAAGCCAAACCTGTATCAACGGGCAAACCCTCAAGCAACACCTTAAACGCTTCTAAGCCGCCTGCAGAAGCGCCAATCCCAACAATCGGAAACTCTTGAGGAACTTTACTTTCAAAAGAGTGCTGCTTGTTCGAATCGCTTTTTTTATTTTTATTTGAACCCGTAAATGCCACTCCAATAAGCCCGTTATATTTCTAGTTTCCAAAAATAAGTAACTAGCACAATTTATAAGTTATCAATATTGAGCTGAACAACCGTTAACGATTGTTGGCATCAAATAACCTAAATTTACCTTTGCTTAGAAAAAACTATAAAAAAATTAGCCAAATACTTGTCAAAATTTTTGCTGGTCAGAACTTTAATTTTGACGGCAAGTATTAACATAGGTATACTGCACATTGGTAGTTGAATATATTGAGGTTGAGGCGCTAGGAAATTGGAAAGAAAAACTAAAAGTTTTCATTTCCAAGAGATGGATTGGTTAATCAGTTTTCCCGATTCTGGAAATGAGGGAAGAAAATACCTTTACTATACAGTAGTTTTCAAGGATTGTAAGAAGGGAAACGTAAAGTCTCAAGTTAGTTTAATGGATATTGTGGATGTTGTGGAGTTTGAAAAAAATTATCCTCATACGGTGGGTTTTTTCAGAGAACCAATTAATAAAGACACAAATTTTAGCTCTAACTATTTAGAAATAAGAGTTATCAGGTGTATCGAAGAATTCTGGAAATTTTTAAACGACTTAAATATTTAGACTGCGTTTCATTGCTTTCCAATATAAAGAATCACAATGATATGCCTGTTCCATTACTTAAATCTTAAGTATTTTTGTGATTAAGGAAAACATCTGAAATGCGAATTTAGCTTAGCAACTTCTTTCACGTTAGAAGCGTTGAGAGAGCTTGAATAGCCCTGACTTAATCGAATTCGCATTAGACTTTCTTCAACTTTTTTACTCGCAGCGTCACAGTAAAGATAATTTTCTCAATTAACGTCATCCAGATTCTTGCTTTTAACACTTATACTTAAGCGTTAATAAACGCAAAGAAACGCGAATAAACGCAGAACAACGCACAAACACGCAGAAAAACGCAAGCAAACGCGTAGAGACGCAACCTGCAAACACCTCAAACCCTAAACCAAAAAAAACAACCCAAAACATCTTCTTAAGAAATGCCGTGATCATTTCACACCAAGCTAAATACACACTATCTGAAATTTTTTTAAATGGAATCTGAAGGACATTAAGCCTAACGTGGCAAAGTCATGTACATGTTTATGGTGTATTCATCTACTGGTTTAGTTTCAAATCCTTTTTTGCAGCATAAACTGGTCATTTTTATGTTGGCGCGGGTAACGTAACTGTAAATTGTTTCTAATTTCAAATCCTTTGCTATATCAATAATGTAATCCATAAGTTTTGATCCTAATCCTAGCCCGTGCCATGAATCACTTACCATGATCGCAAATTCACCATTTTTTCTTTCAGAATCAAGAATTAATCTCACTGCACCAATCATTCGTCGATCATTTTGCAGCTCAGCTACTATAGCGATTTCTCGATCATAATCAAGGTTACAGTACCGAGACAACGTGTCATGGGACATTTCTTTTATTATCTCAAAAAATCTGAATCTCACACTATCTTCAGACAAAGACTTAAAAAGCTCATTAAAACATGGTTCATCTTCCGGTTTGACCGGGCGAAAAGCCACTTGAACACCATTTTTCAACGTTCGCTTCGCAATGTACTTTCTCGGATAAGGTGAAATCAACAAAAGCTCATGATGATCAGCTGACTCCCGCATAATTCTATTCATATCAATAGTGATGCAGCCATCAACTGCAAGAGCGCCAGCGCTATTGACGATTAGAGGGTTTATGTCCATTTGTTTAATCTCGGGAAAATCCATTACAAGCTGACAAAACTTTACCAGTATTTCCTCGATAACGCCGATTTCGAAAGTGCTGGCAGATGAGGCATCTTTGTCCGGCTGAAATATCCGGGTTTTCTCTACTATTTGCCTGGCCAAAACCTGATTAAGCGGCGGAAAACCTACGCTTATGTCGTTGATTATTTCCGGTGAATCTCCGCGAGTTCCCAAAATTATTGTTGAACCAAATTTATTGTTTTTCCTTAATCCCAAAAAGAGCTTGGTACAATCTTCTTGTATCTTTGGTTGAATAACTATTCCTTGGAACTCGGCTAAGCTGTTGGAGTTAATTTTATCGACTATCCGCTTGAATGCAAGGGGGACTTCAGAGGAAGAATAAACATCGCATACGAGCTCTTCTTTCTTATTCTTAAAAGTTGATTGTGCATATAGTGCTTTCATAATAACCGGAAAGCCTAGTTCAGAGGCAAGAATCAAGGCTTCATCAGTTGTCTTAGCGGTGTGTGTTTCTATGGTGGGTATTTTGTATGTTTCTAAGAAACAAAGAGACTCAGGTAGACTAAGAATTTGCCTGCCCTCACAAAATGCACGCCTTAATGCGCCTTTAAGATGCGCTAAATCACCTAAAACCAATGGTACCTCTTCTGGAGTTTGATATAGCAATTCCATGTTCCGAGTGTAGGTATACATATTCATAAATGCTGAAACAGCTTCTTCGGGTGTTCTAAAAGCAGGGATGCCGTTGCGATGCAGCATTCTTCTGGCTTCTTCGCAACTGCTGTCTTCTCCCATTAACGCGACTAAAAAGGGTTTTCTCGTTTGACTAGCTAAATCAATTGCAGTTTCAGCTATGCTAGAAGGACTAGTTACACCTTGAGGAGAATATATTACTAGAACGCTTCCGTTGGTTGGATCTTCTAGGCAAACGTGCATTGCGCTTCTAAATCTTTCAGGTGTTGCTTCCTCAAGAATATCAATAGGGTTAGATGTACTGCAATAATAAGGCAAAATCCTTCTCAATGCATGATCCGAAGCGTTACTTACTTGTGAAAGCCTGCCTCCTTTTAAGTGGAGCTGATCAGCAGCCAAAAGTCCAGGTCCACTTGCATTCGTAATTATCGTTAGGAAAGGACTACATGGATTTGGCTGCATCGATAAAGCTTTGGCACAATCAAAAAGTTCGTTAATAGTATCAACGCGAACAATACCGATACGTCTAAACGCAGCGTCATAAAAGTCATCTTCGCTTAGTTGCTTGATTCCGAAGAGATTAAAATCGCGACTTTTATTAAATCGACCTGCCTTGACGATGACAATCGGTTTGGTTCTTGCAAATCCTCTTGCCGCGCTCATGAAACTGTGAATATCCTTTATGGCTTCAACATAGAGCATGATAACTCTTGTCTGAGGGTCTGCTCCAAAATACTCAATTAATTCACTTAAGTTAACGCCAATCATGGAACCGGTAGAGACGACTGCGCTGAGTCCAACTTTAGTTTCTGAAGACCAATCCAAAACTGATCCACAAAGCGCGGCACTTTGAGAGATGAAAGCAATTTTTCCAGGAATCGCTTTTTTGTCTCCAAACGTTGCGTACAAGTTTGTTTTTGGTCTTATGACGCCTAAACTGTTTGGCCCTATTATTCGCACTCCATAAGCATTCTTATATTCAAGAATCTGTCGTATAAGATCCTGACCGGTTTCATCATTTTCATTTAAACCAGCAGAAACAATAATTACACTTCGTACTCCAGATTTCCCGCACTCTTCAATAATCTGAGGAATCGTGTGTGCTGGAGTTGCGATGATTGCAAGGTCTATCTTAGACGGAACTTTGTCAACACTTGGGTAAGCAATAATTCCTTGAACAGCCTGTTTAAAAGGATTCACAGGAAAAATTAAACCTTGATATGATCCAATTAAGTTGTGGAGTATTTTAGCGCCTAAGGAATCGTCGCGTTCACTGGCACCTATAACTGCGATTGCTCGGGGATTAAAGAAGCAGTTAAGATTTTCCAGTCCCAACTCCAATTCCTCGTAAACTATGTCTTTTATGTGAGTGGGCAGGGCGGATTAATTCGAATACGTTATGTCATATTTAGACTGTGAAGTGTATCAAATTCCGTCTTTATGGATACTCATCGGAATTTTGGCTGAGTCAATGTTTAGCTGCTGAAAGATGCGTTTGGTCTAAGTTAAGCTGACTTTTACAACGTGTGTGGAGCAAGAAATGCATGGGTCGTAAGCTCTTACTAACATTTCTAGCGTTAATTCGATCTCTTTTTGCGGTTTATCGATAATCTGCGGAAGAATAGATTTCATGTCTAACTGAATGTTGCCGTGGTTTTGGTTGGTTGGGATTATACAATTGGCTTTTGTGCATATCCCCTTTTCGTTGTAGGTGTAATCGTGGAATAATACGCCTCTTGGTACCTCTACTGCACCAACGCCTGTGCCCGCCTTCACTTTGACTTCTGGTTTATTGTAGTCTGGTTGAGGTTGTAGACCTGCTGCTTCAAGTTCGTTTATTAGGCGTATCGAATCTTCGACGCTGTGAACTACTTCGACAAGTTGAGCAATACTATTCATGAAAGGATTATAGCACATTGGTAGAAGATTGAACTCCTCAGCTGTTTTTTGAGCCATTGGAGATAATCTCTTGTAATTGTTGTTTAGCCTGGCTAAAGCACCTACCATGTACGATTCACGGGTATGCTTTGCCCATTTAGCTGTAGATTGCGGAATAATGTACTCGTTGGTGTATGCAAGATATTCTTTTACTGGTGCAGCACCTGTGTCTGATGAAGCTAGTTTTCCGTCATAGAGTGCGTATTCACTTGGGTCAGTTAAAGAAATGAATTCTGTTTCTCTTTTGAAATCGGGTAATCTGCCTGCTAAGCTCTTATATAATTCCGCTACAGCTTGAATGCTTGGAATAGAATCTTGTAGTTTCTTTCTAAGCACTATTAATTCTTTCATCGACGGGATTTTGGAGAAACCGCCCGGTATCAATCTTTGAGGATGTGTTGTTCTTCCACAGAGTAAGTTTGACATCTCATTTGCGGTTCTGTGAAGTTGAAGAACTATCTTAACCTCTGGAAGATTTGTAGAAGCAAGAGGAATTACTGAACCTACACCCATCAAGTCAGGCAGAACGAGAAAACCTAAATGTAAAATGTGACTCTGCAAATTTTCCGCATGTAATGCTAGCTTTCTAAGTTTTAGGTCTTGTTCACTTATAGTTATGCCTAAGGCTGATTCTGTGGCTTTCAATGAAGCAAGAGTATGACCAATTGAGCATATGCCGCATATGCGAGAGGTTATGTGGTGAAGTTCATTCCAAGATCTTCCTACAACCATGGCTTCAAAGAACCTTGGTGCTTCTGGAATGCTCCATTCACATTTTTCTATAAGTCCATTTTTGATATTCACATTGATATTTCCGTGTCCTTCAACTCTTGTTATGTGGTGGACTTCAACGTCAATATTTGATTCTTTCATCTTTTTGCCTCCTGCCAACCAAAATACAATCTAAACTTACTAATTGCATCATCAACTGTGAGACCATATTTTATCAGAACTTCCTTGTGGGAATTCTCATTTGGATTGTCCACAATGCCTCGGCAACCCCAACATATTGTTCCCTCATTCACACAGCATGAATTGCAGCCAGCCCTAGTTACTGTTCCGACGCAAAATTGGCCACGCTCAAAGGCACATACGTTCTCGTTTTTCTTGCATTCAACACAGACGGGGTAAGTTGGGCTGTCCGGCTTCTTTCCCAGTAAAAGCGATTTAACAACGTGCAAGAAGTCATCTTTGTCTATTGGGCATCCATGAACATAGGCATCTACAGGAATTACCGCATCTATCGGTCTTGCAGCGTAACTATCAAAGAGCCTTGCATTTTCTCCATACACAGTTTTTTTGACGCTATCCAAATCTTTGTAGTTTCTAAGAGAGTTGATTCCGCCGATTGTCGCGCATGATCCTAAAGCAACTACGATTTTAGCGTTTTTTCTTATCGTTCTTAGTCGATCTTCGTCTTGTAGTCTAGTGCAGGAGCCTTCAACAAAAGCTATGTCATAATTGTCGTTGTGTTCTTTCATGACTTCTCTAAAGCTAACAACTTCAACTTGACCAAGAAGTGCTAAAATGTCTTCTTCGAGATTAGCTACTTGCAATTGGTCTCCTTCACAGCCTGCAAAATCAAAGAAAGCAACTTTGGGTTTCATTTACAGAGCCTCCGGAACACCTTTTATTTTTGAATAATTAAAAACAGGACCGTCTTTGCAGACGTAGATTTGGTTAATTTGGCAGTGACCACATTTTCCTACACCGCATTTCATTCTTCGTTCAAGTGACATGAGTATATGATCATCTGGGACGTTTCGCTTTTTTAGATCTGCAATTACAAATTTGTACATAACTGGGGGGCCACATAATATCGCTATTGTATTCTCTGTATCAAAAGAGACTTGAGGAATAAGCGTTGTGATTACACCTATGTTGCCGTTCCAAACTTCATTCTCAGGACACCAGTTTACAGTAGGTTTAAACTCAACATTTTCTCTGGACGCCATTGAGACTAGTTCCTCTCCAAAAAGCAGTTCCTTTGGTTCCTTACATCCATAAAGCAGAAAGACGCGACCGAAGTCTTTCCTGTTGTCAAAAACATAATTGATTAGGGATCTGAGGGGTGCTATTCCAAGTCCACCGGCTATGAATAAGAGGTCTTTGCCCTTTAGAGAGTCAATATCAAACCCATTACCAAATGGACCTCTGATTCCTACTTTATCACCAACATTGAGCCTATGCAATCTTGTAGTAACATTTCCTAACTTGCGTACGCAAACTTCGAACGTTTCTTTCTTTGTTGGTGAAGAGGATAAGGATATTGGCGCCTCGCCTATTCCAAACGCAGAGACTTCTACAAATTGGCCTGGTTTGTGATTAAGTTCTGGTCCGTCGTCCAGTTTGATTTCAAACAATGTTTCCATCGAAGTCATCGGCACTTTCTTGATTATGGTTGCTAGTCTTGGTACAAAGTCTATGTTTCCTTCGGTCTGAATGTTAACTTCTGGCTGAACAGTAGAGGTTGCCATTTGTACTCCCGTGTTTTGATTCTCTCGATACATGTCGTTGAAAAGGTTAACTGGGTTTGCTATATCTGGAAGACAATTCGAAGAACATCTTCCGCAACCAACACAGGAAATAAAACCAAAACGATCAAACAAATATTTACCTTTTTTGAAGTATCGATGGCGATACCTTGTCGGTCTAGTAGCGCGGAAGTTTTCTCCTGAAGAAATCTTTGCAAAATCTTCCAATAGACATCCGTCCCATGTTCTAATTCTTTCGCCATGCTCTAGGGAAAGATCAGTGTTTTCTTTAACATCAAAGCAATAACATGTGGGACACACTAGAACGCATGAACCGCAGGCTAGACATTTTTCAGAATGCTTTTCCCAAAATCCACTTTTCCCATAACTGTCCTTTAGCAGTTCAGGAATGAGTTCAGGCGGAAAGTCAAACTTTTGCTGAGACATATTCATTACTTCTCTTTTTTTCTGCCCAGCAATTTGCATGTCACGTGCCAACGCGAGTGTTACGTTATTTGCGTATTTGGATAATAGGTCTTCTCCTTTCTGAGAGCCAACGTTTATTGTATATCTATTACCCAAGTCTGTAAGCATAAGATCATAGCCATAATCTATGGCTGCACTGCCCATAAAAGAAGAAAAATTCCATTTTGACATCTTTTGAATGTTGATACCTATTATGATTGCTGCGTCTCGTTTCCTAAAATATTGGGAATCAGACTTTGTTTCCCTGAATATTTCATCCATATGAAGTAGGGCTACAATGTCATAAGGGTGAACTCCTACAAGTACCATTGGCTTTGTTTCCTCTGGATTTTTAGCGGAAAATCCATCTGACAGGTCATAGGTAAACAAGGTTTCGCGTTGAGGGAAGAAATATTTTTTCGGAGGCAACAATGTTACGTCATAGTCAAGACGCAATTCCTCGGCGGACTCGAGAGGTGCAAAAGCAAATTTACTTCCTCGTGATTTAACGCCAATAACGTTCAAAGAATCATCTTTTATTAAAGCATCTATAAAATTCTTGAAATCTTCTTTGGATATGATTTTCATGTTTTGAGGATCTCCGGGAAGATTTTAATAAAACAGATGCTTAGATACATTTAACGTTTGTGGAAAAAACCGTGGAAGTTAAAATTTCTTTTTCCTTTCAAATATGAAAAATGTTCCTCAGGGAATTTATGTAAAAGTTGTATTGGACACAGCGTTAACTTGATCCGTTTAACAGTTATTATAAAACCGTTTTTATGCCAAACTATTTAATTACCTTTGTAATTATTAAAAATAGGTGTTTGAATGCCAAGAGCGTATGTATTGTTTAATGTTGAGTCGGGCTCAGAAGATACCGTGCTAAAACAGCTTAGGAACTTAAATAATGTCGAAGAAGCTTACGTTTCTTATGGTGTATACGATCTGGTTGTACGAATCAAAGCAGACACTATGGAAGAGCTAAAGGATTCTGTGACGCACAAAATCCGCACAATCAAGCAAGTTAGGTCAACTTTAACTTTGATAATGATGGAAGAATAAGCTCCTTAAACATTTGTTTTTAGTTTTTCCTAATTTAGCGCGTACATTTTTAGGGGTTTTTCTATAATTTTTTAATATTTGAACATAGTAAATTTATGTATTTTTTTGAGACCACACAAAAAAGGAACGAAACCAAAGCTTGATAGGTGGATTTGACCGCAAATAGGGTATCTGGCCCGAACTGAAAAAAAAATTGTTAATTGACTTAGAAAGAACTGGAAAAACAGCTCAAAACTGTTCAGATTCTTGAGTTGAGTCATGGCCTATATGACAAAATGCGAACTAATATTCAGCCTTAAGAGGAACTATCCAAACTAATTGGTTGTTTGGCTTGCCTGTTTTGTTTTTTTCGGCACGTAACTCTGTTCCAGGAGGTAAGCGTATCGTTTGATGAACCATTTCTTGACAACCTCAACCAAGAGCAAGTAGGCAACTATTAGCCCAGCGAGAGCTAGATAGAACGTTGCGGGAGGAGGCGAAAAATTAAATACTGCACCGAGCGGCGTGTAGGGCAATGCGAACGCGACCACCACGACAGCCAAGGTACTTATTAGCAAATATCTGCCGGGCTTGCTTTTGTAGAACGGCGTTTTTCTGGTTCTCAACACGAAAACCACAAGCGTCTGCGTTGCAAGAGACTCGACGAACCAAGCGGTTTGAAAAACTGGAACTGACGCCCTGAACACTACCAACATCAAAAAGAAAGTCAGGAAATCAAAAATAGAGCTTACCGGTCCAAGGATTATCATGAACCTTCTTATGTAGGAGATATCTAGTCTTTTTGGTTTTTCAATGTATTCTTCGTCTACGCTGTCTGTAGGTATAGTCGCTTCTGAAAGATCGTAGAGGAGGTTGTTTAGGAGAATCTGAATAGCTGTCATGGGCAGGAAGCTCAGGAACAAAGAAGCTCCAGCCACACTAAACATTGTGCCGAAGTTCGAGCTGACACCCATCATAATGTACTTCATGGTGTTGCCGAAAGTTTTCCGGCCTTCCAAAACCCCTTGATCAAGTACGGTCAAGTCAGGACGTAGCAGTATGAGATCGGCGGATTCTTTTGCGACGTCAACAGCATTCTCCACCGATATGCCCACGTCCGCCGTTTTCAAGGAAGGAGCGTCGTTAATGCCGTCGCCCATATACCCCACTACATGCCCGTTAGACCGCAAAGCCCTGATCACTCTATCTTTTTGAGCGGGGTTTACACGAGCAAAAATGTTGTTGTCCTCAACAACCCGGGATAGGGCATCGTCTTGGAGCTGAGCAATGTCGTTTCCGAGAATAATCCCTTTTATGTTGAAGCCCAATCGTTCGCAGGTTGTTTTTGTGACTAGCTCGTTGTCGCCGGTGACTATTTTAAGTTCCACGCCGTCCCTGGCCAGCAAACGGATTGAATCTTTCGCGCTTTCTTTTGGGGGGTCGACGAAAGACAGGAAACCCAGAAAAACCATGTCGGTTTCGTCGCCAATAGAGTAGTGTGTTTTGTCGTCTTTTACTTTCTTGTATGCGACCGCTAAAACCCTGTATCCCTCTGCGCTGAGGTCGTTGTATTTCTGCTCAAACTTGCCTTGGCAAATATTTGTCAAATCGCTTATGATTTCGTCAGTTTCACAGTATGCACAGATTTTTAGGATTTCCTCGGGGGCTCCTTTGGCGATAACAAGTCTTTGCCCTTCGTATTCGATTACTACCGAAACGCGTCTCCGGATAAAGTCAAACGGGATTTCGTCAATTTTGCTGATGCCTGTCACGTCAAACTGCTTATACTGAACCACAGCGTCGTCCAGAGGGCTTTTTAGTCCTGCTTCAAAAACGCCGTTAAAGTAAGCATACATCAATACTTTCGGAGCTTCTTTCCCCTCCAAATCCTCGTAATCGTTTAACGTGAGCTTATTCTCGGTAAGAGTGCCGGTTTTATCCGTGCACAAAACGTCCATATTGCCAAAGTTCTGAATGGATGCCAACCGTTTTACGATAACACCCTTTTGGGACATCGCTACGGCTCCTCGGGAAAGATTAATGGACATTATCATGGGCAAAAGCTCGGGCGTCAAGCCTACCGCAAGAGCCACTGCGAAAAGCAATGAGTCCAAAATGCTACGGGAGCCCGAATAGAAAAACGCGTTCACAAAAAAGACGAAAACCACAAGGAAAAGCGTGACTTCAGTCATTAAAGCTCCAAATCGCCTAAGCCCCTTCTCAAACTCTGTTTCAGGTGCCTTACCAACAAGTTCTTTGGCGATTCCCCCGTACTCGGTTAAGCCGCCCGTATTGACCACGACAGCGGTTCCTGTTCCACTAACCACCGAGGTTCCCAGAAAAACGTAATTGTTCCAGCCCGTCAACTCGGAAGTCGCGTTTGAAAGTGGATTCGCATTCTTTTCAACCGGAAACGCTTCGCCCGTTAACGCTGACTGGTTAAGGTTCAGGTCTTTCGCGCTGATTAATCTGCAATCGGCGGGAACTATGTCTCCAGCTATGAGATATACTATGTCGCCTGGGACGATTTCTGCAAGCTTCACTTCTTGTTTAACGCCGTCTCGGAGAACCGTTGCCTTTGTGGTCACTCTTTCTTTAAGCGCTTCGGCGGCGTTCTGAGCCTTAGTTTCCTGATATACGTCAAGAACAACGCTGAGAAGCACAATGAAGATAATTATAACTGCGTCCGTTATTTCCCCCACATACCCAGAGATCACTGCCGCGATCAGAAGGATAAGCACAAGCGGATTTCTCAGGTGATATAGAATCTCAACAAGCCCTGTACGTTTCTGCTTGTCAGCCAGCTCGTTGGGCCCATATGTTGCTAGACGGTTTTGAACTTCCTGCGAGGACAGCCCAGACTGGGACGTCTTCAGCTTAGCTAAAACGTCGTCAGCAGGCAGAGACAAAAGCTCTTGGTTATCCGCCATCAAATCAACTGCAAAATAGTTTTCAAAAGAATATTTTACGCTAGCGCCTATTAAACATTAAGCGCTCTAACGTTTGCCCTCTTTGAGCGCAGCCAAAACATGTTCGTTTGATAGGGCTTTGCCTCTTCTTAGAGTGTTAACACAAAAAATAACGATAAGAACTAAAAGGAAATAGTTGTCGATGCAAGACTGATTATTTCTTGCCTTTCGTATGTTTTGCTGGAAGCGAAACCTGTTTCTTCTCTTTTCTCTTCATATCCTTTTCGCGCTGCAGTTTCTTATGCTGCTCGAGTCCTTCAGCTTTTTTTGCTTTTCTAGACAATACATATCCACCTTTACAAGCATTACAATATCCCTACTCTTAGACCTTACCCTGTCTAACGTACAAAAAAAATAGTGAAAGTGAATCTATTTGGCAGACAGGACATAATCCGCACGGTATTCGCCGAGGTGAGGTAAGCTCATGCTATCAGGTATGTAACAAAACCATTTTAAGCAAGGTTGGTCTTTGAAAATGTAGGCTTCGAGGACCTTTTCGAAAGTTTTCAGAAAACGCTGAAGCTGCAGTTTCCTTCCTTCATAGGTGAGAAAGAATGGAGAAAGTAAAAACTCATACGACCCTATTTTTCGCCACGTGTATACTAATCGCCATTGTACTTGTTGCGTTGGTCGCTGAATACTACTCAGAATCTTCGACCAAAACGTTGTATCCTACACAGATCCGACAATATCAGGGTCAAAATCTCTCGTCAATCAGTAGCGTTTACGAAAACGCAATCGCGGGAACACAGTACGTAAACCAGACAACGTACCGGTTAACCGTCACTGGGCTTGTGAACAGAACTATTCAAAGCACCTACGACGAGGTGGTAAACAATCATCAAGTATACCAGCAGGTTGTGACTATCTACTGTGTTGAAGGTTGGAACGCTAAAATTCTTTGGGAGGGCGTTCTTGTAAAAGATTTATTGCAGGAAGCCGGAGTGAGCCCAAATGCTACGGTAGTGATTTTTCGTGCTTCCGATGGGTACACAACAGCGCTGCCTATGAGCTACGTCATTCAAAACAACATAATGATAGCTTTTAAAATGAACAATGTGACCCTTACCCCTGAGATTGGATGGCCGTTCATGCTGGTAGCCCAAGGTCAATATGGATACAAGTGGATAAAGTGGATTACGGAAATTGAAGCTTCAAACGACACAAGTTACTTGGGCTATTGGGAAAGCAGAGGCTACCCTAATAATGCAACGGCCCCTTAAAAAAGATCAATTCTGGTCCCTTGGAACTCCTGAGCACAAATGCCCATTATGTTTCTCGCCTTTACGAGGTCTGAATAGAGAGGAACTTTGTGATTGCTGCGTTAGTCGCTTTCGGGTTTTCAAAATACGGAAAGTGTGCTGAATTCGGAATTTTCGCAACCTGAATTTTGGGAATGTTTTTTGAAACTTCTTCTGCAATTGCATACAAGGCTTTTGTGGTGTTCTCTCCGCTGATCAGCAATGTTGGCAAGGCGATTGATTTTGCTTCTTTTTTTGTGAATGGAGGAGGCTTCAACGTTAGTTCCTTGATTGTTCCTGCGTTGTTCAGCATCATTGATTTGATTGGGTCTGTGAGTTGACTTGTTGCGTTTGGTTTCCCTTGAACTCCATTGAGAAATACTTCAACTGCTTTTTCTTCGTTTCCTTGATCAAGATATTTTAGGGCTCGATTGAGTGATTTGTTTAAGAAGTTTTGTGCTGCTAATGCGACGGAAGGTTTTCTCAGCAGAAGCGATAATAATTCAATGTGGTTTTGGGGGTCTTTGACTATTAGACTGGGCACATAGGGTTCAACTAGGACCAGACTTCGAACTGTCTCTGGATGGTTATAGGCATAGTAAAGCGCGACAAATGCGCCATATGAGTGACCTATCAAATGCGTGGGTTTGGCTTCCTTCATCGTAATGAATCTGCTGAGGTCCTCGGCGTTATTTTCGATCGTGCTACTTTCGCAATCTTTGTTTTGGTTAGGGTAGGCACATCTTCTGCTGTAGCTTAATGCCCTGAAACTCTTTGATAGAACCTCAATTTGATTCTCCCATGCTCTGTAATCTGTAGGAATTCCGTGAACAAGAATTACTGGTGGTCCAGTTCCTTTTTCAACAAAACTTAGCTTGATCCCGTTAGCCTCTAATTACTCAGGAAATGACATAAAATCACTACTTTATCAGTGATTACCTGAGCGTTAAAAGTTTTTGGTTTTTTGAGCCCAAGGATACAGGTAGCTAGTCTTTGGTTGTTTTGGTTTCTGATTCCTTGTTTTTGTCTTTGGTTTTGCGTTTGGGTATTTTCGGGAAAGAATTGTATAACGCGGATGCTCTTGCGAGGATAATTTTTCTTGTTTCAACTGTGATGGGCGAGGTTGCGATTACCTCGTCTAGTTTCTTTTTGTTTTCTTCTATTCTTTTTGTGAATTCTTCGTTGGATATTTTGCCTTCTGATTTTAGTTTTCTTACTTCTTCCATGTCTGAGGATATTAGCTCGAATTGTTCGTCAATTTCTGTTTCTGACACGGTTTCGGTTTGCGGTATTTTTTTCTTTATATAACGGAACAGCAAAGGCACCTGGAACACGATTGAGATGAAAGCTACTCCAAGCACCATTGTGTTTATGGTGTTGATATCTCCCTTAGAAATTACTGCGGAAGTTGTTATTGTGGCAACTAGCGCTATGGACAAAGCGCCTCGGGCTCCTCCAAGCATGGCGATGTTACGCCAGACCCCAGATATTTTGTCGCCGAATTTGTTGAACACGGCGAGTATTGGGTACACTGTGGCGGCTCTGGCTATGGTCACAGCGGCGTAGGCGGCCGCGATGATTAGAACTGATTGCGAAAGAGTGATAATGTTTGTCTCGAAACCGATGATTAGAAACGCTATCGAGTTGCCTAAGAAGGCTGCTATCTGCCAGAACGTCGTCACAGCTTCTTTTGACACGGGTTCCATGGCGGATCGCATCGTGAAGTTGCCAAAGTATAACCCTGCCACGGCTACCGCTATTAGTCCCGAGGCACCTATTCCTGTTGCCAAGGCGTACGACCCGTACACCACTGCAACCGCCAAGATGGTTTCGGCCACTCTGTCCGCTATCAAGCTTGTGAGAACTTCGCCTAGAAACGCGACCGCTAACCCGATTAAGACACCTGCACCAAGGGTGAACCCGAAACTGAGTACTGTTTGCGTTACCGCGACCTTTTGAAGACCGACAGTTGAAAGGATTATAGTGAATAAAACGATGCCGGTGGCGTCGTTGAACGCCGCTTCAGTGTCGAGAAGCGTTGATAGTTTGGAAGGAACTTTGACCCGTCGAAAAACCTCCAAAACCGTGACCGTGTCCGTGGGCGCAATCAGCGCGGCAAAAAGAAAAGAAACGTACGGCGAAAGACCAACGACCCTCCATAAGATAAGCCCGCCAACACCAGTTGCGATCAAGACGCCTACGGTTGCTAAGGCTAACGAAGGCTTGATTACAGCCCGCAGATCACTAGCGCGAAGGTGAATCATGGCTTCGAATATCAAGGGGGGAACAACGAAGCCCACGAAAAGGCCGCCTCCACCGCCTTGAAGGAGTTGAGCGCATAATGATCTCAATTGAGAAATCAGGTTCTCCAAAGAGCCTCCTTCCAGGGTAAACGAAGAGGCGACCACGGTGATTACAACACCTGTTAAGACCAAAACTAGAGTATACGGTATCTTAAGCCTTGTCGATAAGACCGCAGCTAAGAAAGCCATAAGCAGGAATGCCGCCACAATGAGCTCAATGCTGGGAACCAGAACAACCGCCTACCTTTCTGTGCAACTTTCGTTGAAGCTTGTTTTCTAATTCTCCAAAGCCCTTAATCAATCTGTCTAAACAAACATAAAGACGCTTGAGCGGTCTTCTGAGGAGCAAAAACAGGAAGAAGAGGAAGACGAAGCTTTAGAGAAAGAGGAAAAGAGAAAGAAGGCTCGGCTCAGAACATGGGATTCTTAAAGGAAAGCCCACGCTGATTGGTAAGGCATGGCAGTGCGCCTTTTTTGTGGGTACCGCTACTTTTTTTGTGGGTACCGCTACTTTTTTTGTGGGTACCGCTACTGAATTCCCAGATTAAAATTTAAGGAATGGCGTTTGGTTAGCACATTTTTCGCCGTTAACCTTAACTTGGAACATACCATATTTAGAATGTACAAGGGAGAGGTTTTGTTGAAGAAAACAAAGACTATATGCACTGTGGGTCCCGCCAGCTCTTCAAAGCAAACGATTGAAAAAATGTACCAAGCGGGCATGAACGGTGCAAGGATAAATACCGCTTATGGAAATCTCGCTAAATACCAATCAGTTATAGAAACCATACGGGAAATAGCAGATATCCCCATAATAATTGACATCAAAGGACCAGAAATTAGAATCAAGGCATCTCAACAAAAGGACATCAGCAAAGGAGACATTTTAGAAGTAGGCTTCAACGGGGAAGAAGTCAGTTTCAATCATGATTTCTATGACGAAATAGCGGTTGATGACGAAGTATACATCGATAACGGAAAAATTAGAACACACGTAGTTGAAAAGAAAGAACGAAAACTTCGGCTTCTAACCTTGGACAGCGGCATCATAGAAGACGGAAAAGGAGTAAACGTTCCCAGTAAGCATCTTTCAGTTCCAACCTTCCCTGAGAAAGACTTGGAGATCATAAGTTTTGCAAAAAAACATGACGTCGAATACGTTGCGCTTTCATTCACGCGAAATGCAGAAGACGTGAAAAACTTGTCTGAAACCAATGGTTTTGGAGGCGGAATAATCGCCAAGATTGAGAACTTTGAGGGCGTGCAAAACGTAGAAGGGATTTTGGAAATCTCTAGTGGGTTAATGGTTGCAAGAGGCGATTTGGGCGTTGAAATCGAACCTGAAAGAGTGCCTTTGGTTCAGAAATCCCTTATCAAATTATGCAATCAGAAGGGTAAGCTTGTTGTCACTGCGACAGAGATGCTTGAATCGATGATTAATCAACCGTGTCCAACCAGGGCTGAAGTCAGTGATGTTGCAAACGCTATTCTTGACGGGTCAGATGCTATTATGCTTTCTGGAGAAACAGCGGTTGGTCAATATCCTGTGGATGCTGTTAAGATGATTACTCGCATAGCGAATGAAACTGAGAAAGCCGTTAAAAGCAACGTTGAATGTACACCGTTTATCACCATTTCTGACACGGTAAGCAGGGCAATCCAGGATATATGTCAAAGTATGCCGATTCACAAAGTTATCACCTTGACGCGGTCAGGCTACACAGCCCGAATGATAGCTCGCTTCAAGATTGCACAGCCGATAATTGCTGTTACCCCTGAAATCAAAGTCAAAAAACAACTGGAACTAATATTCGGCGTATACCCAGTTCTCATAAACTACAACGAAGAAAAAGACCGAATATCCGAAGTTGCAAACCAACTTCATAAGATGCATCTGGTTGATGATGAAGAAACTGTCTTGTTTACCGAGGGCGTGAGAACCGCTATGAAACACGCCAGCAACTCAATAGAGATACATAACATAAAAGAGTTAAGAGAATTTGCGGCATCCTCAGTGCTTACGACATTTTGGTGAAAAAAGTTTATGATCTGCAATCTGTTCGTCTTTCGACACGCTGAGACTACAGATAATAGCAACGGCATATTCTCAGGCTGGCGTGACCCAGACTTAACTCCAAAAGGACTTTTGCAGGCGCAGGATGTTGCTAAACAACTTAAGCAAGAAAAAATTGATTATGCATTTACATCACACCTTTTGAGAGCCAAAAGAACCCTTGAAATTGTCTTAAAACCACACCCCAACATCCCTGTTTTCACGGACGACCGCCTGATTGAAAGGTGCTATGGCACACTGCAGGG
>Ga0187848_10000488_pt1 | contig 36173 bp, 29 predicted proteins | sample June2016WEW_4_40_FD_132424 | JGI IMG/M metagenome (GOLD analysis project Ga0187848, IMG submission 132424) | Peatland microbial communities from SPRUCE experiment site at the Marcell Experimental Forest, Minnesota, USA - June2016WEW_4_40 | ecosystem: Environmental > Terrestrial > Soil >... | reverse complement strand
GACCCCGACGATCCGGTGTACGAGATCATCTCGCTGATTCTCTCGGGCGGCCGCACCAGCCTGCTCTACAAAGAGCTGGTGCAAGAGAAAAAGATCGCGATCGAGGCGGAGGCATCGCCCGCCTACCCGGCGTCGCGCTATCCGAACCTGTTCGTCATTTTCGTCGCGCCCGCGGTGGGGCATACCGTGGTGGAGAACCAAAAGGCGCTGGAGGACCTGCTGACGCGGTTTGTGGCGCAGAAAATCAATGCGGAGACCTTGCAGCGCGTCAAGACCCAGGCTCGCGCGTCGTTGATTCGCCGGCTGGACAGCAACGCCGGCCTGGCATCCTTGCTGGCGGCGAATTACGGCAGTTATGGGGATTGGCGGAAGCTGTTCACCCAGCTTGATGACCTGAACAAGGTGACCGCCGAAGATGTCGAGCGGGTGGCGCGTAGCTGCTTCGTGGCGCATAACCGCACGGTGGCTTTCACGGCGGCGCCGAGTGCGCTCCGGCCGGCGCCCGCCAACGCCGGGGAGAACCGGCAATGATCAGGCTCTCCGTGCTGGCGCTAGTGGCCGCCGGTTACGCAGCCGCCCAAGTGCCGCCGCCTCAGCAGTCCGCGGCGGCGCAGCACAAAAGTGCCGCCGCTCCAACCCCGAAGGCCGCCGCCGCGCCAGTGCCATCGTGGAAGGACCTCGTCTATCCGCCACTCCATACCGTCGCGATCCCTGACGTCGAAAGCATTACCCTGCCCAACGGCATGAAGCTCTATCTTCTCGAAGACCACGAACTGCCCCTGGTTCACGGCGCCGCGCGCATCCGCACCGGCAACCTGTTCGATCCGCCGGAGAAGATCGGCCTGGCGACCTTGACCGGCATGGTGCTGCGCACCGGTGGAACCCGCGCCAAGACTGGCGAGCAGCTTGATGAGGAGCTGGAAAACATCGCCGCTAGCGTGGAAAGCGACATCGACGAGACCTTGGGCTCGGTGAGCTTCTCCTGCCTCAAGGAAAACCTGCCCGAGGTCCTGGCGGATTTTCATGATGTCCTCACGCAACCGGAATTCCGCCAGGACAAGCTCGACCTGGCCAGAACCGAACTGAGAGGCGGCATCGCCCGCCGCAACGACGAACCCCAAGGCATCGCCGAGCGCGAGTTCACCAATACCGTGTACGGCAAGAATACCCCTTATGGCTGGGACATAGAATACTCGACCATCAACCGCATCACCCGCTCCGATATGGTCAACTTCTACCGGCGCTATTTCTTCCCCGCCAACACGATGCTGGCGATCTGGGGCGATTTCAGCGCGCCGGAGATGAAGGCCCGCCTGGAGAAGCTGTTCGCCGATTGGACCGTGGAGCAGCCGCCCGTGCCGGCCTTTCCGCCGGTCTCGGCCAAACCCGCCGCGGGCACGTACCTGGCGGCCAAGTCCGATGTGACGCAGACCTTTTTCTCGATGGGGCAATTGGGCGGCGTGCTCAAGGACAAGGACTACCCGGCGCTGGAAATCATGGCCGACATTCTGGGCGGCGGATTTCAGAGCCGCCTGTTCCGCAAGGTGCGCACCGAGATGGGGAACGCGTACGAGATCGAAGCCGATTGGGACGCCAACTACGATCACCCGGGCTTGTTCCTCATCTCGGGCAGCACCAAGTCGGTCTCCACCGTGGAGACGCTGCAGGCGATCCTCGAGGAAGTGGAGCGCATCCGCTCGACCGAAGTGAGTGAAGAGGAGCTCAAGACCGCCAAGGACGCGGCGCTTAACAGTCTGGTGTTCGCTTTCGACACCAAGGCGAAAACGCTGGGCCGCATTCTCAACTACGAGTATTATGGATACCCGCGCGATTTCATCCAGCAATATCAGCGGGCAATCGAAGCCGTGACCCGCGCCGATGTGCTGCGCGCCGCCAAACAGCATCTCGCCCCGAACGATTTCACCATCGTGGCCGTGGGCAACCCCGAGCAGTTCGGCCAGCCGCTCGCCAAGCTCGGGCGGCCCGTCACTGCCATCGACCTCACCATTCCCGAGCCCAAGAAAGAAGCGGCCCAGGCCGATGCGGCCAGCCTGGCGAAAGGCCGGGAGATCATGGCGCGCGTGCAGCGTGCCGTGGGAGGCGCCGGCAAGCTGGCGGCGGTGAAGGATTTTACGGTGACCCAGTACGACCGGTTCGATCCCAGCGCCGGGCGGCTCGACTCGAGCGAGACCGACCGATGGATCGCCCCCAGCTATTTGCGGCAGGACAGCCGGGAGACCAGCGGGCCGCTCAGCATGTACTGCGATGGCAAGCTCGGCTGGTTTTCCACCCCGCGGGGCGCCGGGCCATTACGGGGCGCGACCTTGCAGGAGATGCGCAACGAAGTGTTCCATGTCTACTTCAGCCTGCTCGAAGCCGGCGGCGAGGGGGGCGCCAGCGTGGTGGCGGTGGACGACCGCACGGTCGAGATCTCCGCCGGCGATCAAATCGCTCGCCTGGCGATCGATGCGGCCACCGGGCTGCCGCAGCAACTGCTCTATGATTCGCCGCGGCCCAGCGGTCCGGCGCAGCCGATGGAAGAGGAGTACTCCGATTTTCACGAGGTGAATGGAATCCAGGTGCCTTTTCATGTGACCTATCGTCAGGGTGGCAAATATCTTGCCGAATCCGCGGTCAGCCAGTATCGGATCAACACCGGCCTTCAACTGGAGGATCTGGAGCGGCGCCCATGACCGCCAAGCCGCGGTTGTTCTGCCTGCTGGCCTGCGCCGCGTTGGCGGGCGGCCTGTGGGCGCAGGAGGAAACGCGCCAGCAGCGCGGCAAGCGCGTAGTCGACGAAGCGCTGGCCGCGCTCGGCGGCGACGCATTCCTGCGCGTCGAGGACCGCGTGGAAGCCGGCCGCGCCTACTCCTTCTATAACGCGCAGCTTTCCGGGCTCTCGGTGGCCACCGTCTATACTCGCTACCTGGTCCCGGTGCCGGGTAAACTGGCCATGCGCGAGCGCGAGAATTTCGGAAAAAAACAGGATGAGGGCTTCGTGCTGTTCAACGAAAACGGCGCTTGGGAAGTGAACTATCATGGTGCCAAGCCGATCGAGGACGAGCGGTTCAAGAATTACCAGGAGAGCGAGCTGCTGAACATCTTTTACATCCTGCGGCAGCGGCTCTCCGAGCCTGGCCTTTCGTTTTACTCGCAAGGCTCCGACGTTTTCGAGAATCAGCCGGTGGAAATCGTCGATATCACGGACGCCGACGGCCGCACCGTTACCGTCTATTTCAGCAAGTTCACCAAGCTCCCGTTGCGGCAGAGTTTCCGGCGCCGCAACCCCACCTATGGCGACTTCGACACCGAAGTGACGGCCTTTGCCAAGTACCGCTCCACCGGCGGCATCGAGTGGCCGTACGACATCCGCCGCGAGCGCAACGGGGACAAGATCTTCGAGATGTATTCGGAAAGCGTGGAGATCAACCAGAGCCTCGGCGATGAGTTATTCACCCTGCCGGCCGATGTGAAGCTGTTGCCAAAGGATAAATAGTGCTTGCCGGGGAAGTGCAGGCGCCGGGGCGCGTGAACCTGATCGGCGAGCACATCGACTATCACGGCCTGCCTGTACTGCCCATCGCTATGGATCGCCGCATTCGCATCCGCTTCCGCGCGCGCGGCGACCGGCGCATTTGCGCCTCGAGCGCGGCGCCTTTCGGCCGGCGCGAATTCGCCTGGACCGGCGATTTGCAGCCGGTAGCCGCGGGTGATTGGGAGAATTACCTGCGCGCCGCCGCCAGCGCCGTGGCCTCGCGATGGGGTTTGTGCGCGGGCGTGGATGCCTGGATTGCCGCCGACCTGCCGCCGGCGGCGGGGCTTGCCTCCTCCTCCGCGCTGATCGTGGCGTTCACGCTGTGCCTGCTCGCAGCCAACGGGATCCACGCCGGGTTCGAAGAGCTGATGGCGATTCTGCCCGAAGGCGAGCACTTCGTGGGCACGCGTGGCGGAGGAATGGATCACGCCGCGATCCTGGCGTCCCGCGCGGGCTGCGCTTCGCTCATCGAATTCGCGCCGCTCGCCGTGCGCCACATCGTGGTGCCGGGCGATTGGGCTTTTCTGGTGGCGCACAGCCTCGAGACGGCCGAAGAATCGGGAAGCGCGCGCACCGCCTACAATGCGCGGCGCCAGGCGGGTGCGGCCGCGCTCGCCCGGCTGGGCATGGCCAGTTACCGCGAGGTGATCGCCGCGCCGCAACGGCATGCCGAATTGCTGGCGCGCCTGGCTGGTTCGAACGAGGATGCCGAGCGGGATGCCTTTCTGCACACCACCTCCGAATCTGCGCGCGTGACCGAAGCCGTCGCCGCGATCGAGGCCGGCGATGCCGCCGGCTTCGGCCGGCTGCTGACGGAATCGCAAGGCAGCCTGCGCGACCGCCTGCGCGTCAGCTCGCCCGCACTCGACCGGCTGGTGGATGCCGCTTTGGCCTGCGGCGCATTGGGCGCGCGGCTCACCGGCGCTGGCTTCGGCGGCGCCGTCGTCGCCGTAACCCGCAAGCCCGATTTGCCGGCGCTGCGCCACGGCCTGATCTCCAGTTACTATGACGGCCGCGCCGGCTTCTGCGAGGCCGATCACTTAATCGATGCCCTCCCAGCCGCCGGCGCCGGTTTCGAAGTGCGTTGACGGCGGCTCGATCAACGGCGCCCCGGCCCCGACCGGTTGCCTGATATTTCATAAGCCGCAAATTTGTACAATTGTTTGCAAGTAGAGCCGATTGCCACATGAGGCTCATGAATGCCATCATCGCAAGCTTCCTGGCGGCCGGGGCGCTCTGTGCTCAGCCAACGCCTATCGGTGCCCAGGAAACCGACCGTGCGCGGCAACTGCTCAATTCGGCGCAGTGGGTGGATAAGGCATGGGGCGCTTACCCCGCCGGCCGTTTGCACTCAGACGATCTCGATCAACTGTTGATCGAGCAGTTCCGCCAAGCCGCGCCTTTGCGCGACTCCCAATCCTACACCGACGAGTACGCATTCCTGGCTACCCTGTTCGATGCGGCCATCGAAGCAGGCATCACGGTTCCGGCCGAGTTACTCGATCCATTTGAGGATAACTGGACTTACCCCGTCCTGATTCTGCTGGCTCGCGACACAAACAGCGAAGATTCACTGCTGAGACTTCGCCAGGAGAAGTCGCGAAACATCGTATGGCTGGCGGCCAACAACCTGCTCCTCGCGAGGAAGTCGCAGCCGTGGTACCGGGCTATTTTGGGGGAAATCAACATCACGCATAGATTCACAGTGACAGATCCGGGTGACGGCGGTGAAATCGGAGGCGGTCAGGGCGGCGGTGTATACAGCGATGGTGGCGCCAAGGTGCCGCAGGGCTTCCCGCCTGTAACGCTCTACCATCTAGTGGATTTCGGGCAGAAGGGCGATGTGCTCCTGGCGCGAGGTCCGAAGGATGTTTACTACAGGCGTACCATCGTGCCCACGGACAAACAGGTTGGTTTCGGGACGTCCGCTTCATCGCTCGACCGCATGGCGATCCGAATCGGATATCTGGCGCAACTTCGGTCTGTGCCCGTCGAGCAGGCGGAAAGACTGTTCCATAGCGAGACGCATATCCACTACACAAGCACGGAAAACTTCGAGCGCGAAGTCGAGCAAAGCATGAAAGCGCAAGGACAGGGCATCCGGGAGTTGGTTCAGGCGATTGAAAAAGGCGGGCTGCGCGCCCCCGGCATACGTCTGCGGATCGTGCCCGAAGTGAATGATAGAAGAGAGAAAGCGACGGACCCGTTGCCGATTGTGGCGCCGAGAGACATCGATCTGGAATAAAGTCCGCACGTCACTGACGCGAGGATGGGTTAGCGTATTTGCGAAGCGATGTACTTATCGCGGAACGTTGTAGACCAGATACTCCGCGTTGGCGAAGAGCGGGCTTTCCGGCAGGCGGTGTTGGGGCTGGAGTACGATGTAGTCGATGCCCGCTGTTCCATACTTGGGCATGTCGGCGGGATGGAAGCCTTGGGCCATGGTTTCGGACCACCGGCGCCCCCACTCCTCGCTGAACTGGCGGTTGAAGTTCACCTGGCCGCCGCCTTTCCAATCCACATAAACGGCGCGCAGAGCTTCGGAACGGAAGACGCCAGGGGCGAGTGAATGGCCGGCATCGGCGAAGAGAAAGACAGCGTCCCGCGCGGTGGAGTGGGCGGCCCAATCGGAAAGCTGGCGTAGCTCCAGCGTCTCGATCCGCGGGTAGTTGACGATACCGCCGGCGAGCGGGATGAGGAGGAGCGCCGCGGCGCCGGCCAGCGGGGCGACGCGGAAGCGCACTGCGGCCGCGGCGATGGCGGCCACCAGCAACAGCACTGCGACGCGGCGCCACTGGTAGGGTTCGGTGACCACGGGCTGGAGCGGCAGCCAGCACGCTAGGGCAAACCAGGCCGCCGATTCCCACCACTTCCGGGCAAGCGCGGCGTGCGCCCCGGCGACTGCGGCGAGGAACTGCATCAGCAAAGCCAGGAACAACAGCAGGCGCATCGGCTGGAGCTGCGGCATCAGCACCCACCGGGCGCGCTCCAGCAGCAGCCAGGAGAGCGGCATGCTGGCCAGGCCCAGCAATGGCAGGCCCAACACGAACGCGCGCAATTCGGCGGGGACGCACCGGCGAATACGGAGCCACGCGGCGGCGAGCGCGGCGGCGAGGAGCAGATGGTGAACGATGTAGCGGAGCGGCCACCCGGAAAGCCAGATATAGGACGCGCGAAACCGCTGCAATTGCTCCTGCGGCGCGCCGATGCGTCCCCAGAACGGCTGCTGGGCGGCGCCGCCCTGGTGGGCTGCGGCGAACGCCAGAAGCGCCGCTGCCAGCGCCGGCGGAATCCAGGCCCGCCATTGGCGCCGGCGGAAAGTCGGCACGGCGAAAATCGCCAGAAACGCGAGCGTGGTGGAAGGATGGTACAGAAACGCGCACGCCGCCGCGATGCCGGCCGCCAGATAGCGCCGGTGCGCCGTGAGGCCGATGGCGAGCAAGACCAGTGGCAGCGCGAAGGCACGCGGGGTGGGCTCGTATTCGACGGTGAGCACGGCGGGGCCGGCGATGGCCGCGCCCAGCGAACAGAGCGCCGCCACCAGCACCGCCGGGCCCAGCTCTAGCCCGGCCGCGGTGGCCATCAGAATCAAACCCCAGATGCCCAAGGCGCGGCAGGCGATCTGCTGGACGGCCAGCACGTCGCGGAATCCCAGACCAGTGGAGCTGCGCAGGGCGAGCGCGACTTCATCGTAGAGCGTATAGCCGACGTGCGGCTGCTGGACCAGAATGTCGTTGCGCAGCACCGCGGGATCGCGCAGATGTTCCAGCATCGGCGTCCAGATCTGCGAGTCTTGCTGGAGCCAGGTATGGCCGGGAAAGACGAAGAAGCTCGCCAGCGCCAGGGCCAGCGCAGCGGCGGCCACTTTGAGCCGCCTCATTTGGCGGGAGTCTTTTCGAGCTGCTGGCGCACCCAGACGCGGTTCGGGTCGAGTGCCAGCGCTTTGCCGAACGCCTGCCGCGCTTCGGCATCCTGATTCTGCTTCCGCAGGGCGATGCCGAGCCATGTCCAGGCTTCGGCGTTGCGCGAGTCGAGGTCGATCGCCTTGCGGAAATCGGCGACAGCCTCGGCGGCGCCGCCGCCAAGCTGCGCCGGCAGGTAATAATTGCCCACGCCGCGCGCCACCCAGACCGGCGAAGATTTGGGGGCCAGCGAGACGGCCTTGCTGACGGCGTCCTTGGCGCGCGGGCCGTAGTTCAGGCCGCTCAGCATATCGGTGATGGCCTGGCCGCAGAGGGTTGCCAGGATACGGTAGTTTTCCGCGTCGTCCGGCTTCAGAGCGATGGCTTGGTCGGCCGCGTGGATGCCGCGGATGGCGGCCTGTTGCGCGGCCTTCTTGTCGTGCACCTCGATCTCCACTTCGGCGAGATAGGACGACGCCAGGGCTACCTGGAATTGCGCGGCGGCATCCTTCGGCGCCTTGGCGGCGGCAGCGGCGGCCTCGGCAACCAGGCGTTCCAGGGCAGGACGGTCCTGGGTGTCCCGCGCCAGTTCGAGCGGCGAAAGGGTTCCGGCAAAGAAGCCGGCCATCAGCAAAGGCACAATCATAAGGATTTCAAGATCCTCACAAAGCCGCCACCTTGCGGTGCACCAGCAGGAAATACAAACCGAGCGACGCCAGCAACAAACCATCGACGGCCACCACGGTGGGAGCCGTAAAGATTGGGACGAGCCAGCCCGCCAACAGGTTTCCCATCGGCATTCCGCCGCGAAACGCAAAATTGTACGCGCTCATCACGCGGCCGCGCATTTCGTTGGTGGTGATCAACTGCACCAGCGAGTTGACCATGGCGAAGACGCCGACCATGGATGCGCCATTCAGGAACACCAGGACGAAGCTGAGCGCCAGGGAGCTTGAGAGGGCAAAGCCTGTAATGCCCACACCCATCAGGATCAGCATCGAGAGAGCGATTCTTCCCTTGTGGCCCACGTTGCCCAGGCTGGCGACGGCCAGCGCGCCCAGCACGGAACCCACTCCGGCGACGGAAATAAACATGGTGTATACTTCCGGCCCGCGATGAAAAACCTGCTTGGCGAAGATGGGCAGGAAGGTGCGCGAAGGCATGCCCAGCGCGGTCATGGCGAAGGCTAGCACCATCAGCGCTTCCATCGCGCCGTGGCGGCGGATGAAGCGGAAGCCGTCTTTCATGCTGTCGAGCACGCTCTCCGCGGTCTTTTCGGGGATCATGCGGATGTGCAGCAGGCTGAGCGAAATAATCGGCGCCAGAAACGAGAGCCCGTTGAGCCCGAAGCACCAGGCATTGCCCAATTTCACCATCGCCACGCCGCCCAGCATGGGGCCGATCACGGTCGCCGAATTGAACTGGATGGAATTGAGCGCGATGGCGTTAGGCATGTCCTCCTTTTTCACCAGCGTGGGAATCAGCGCCAGGTAGGCCGGGCCGCCGAACGCCTGCGCGAAGCCGGAGACAAAAGACAGGCTGAGGATCTGCCAGACGTGCACCAGGTGGAATACTACCAGCAAAGTGAGCGTGAAGGCCGAGGCCATCTGCACCCACTGCGAAGCGAGCAGCACGCGGCGCCGCTCGAAGCGGTCGGCGATCACGCCGCCGAACAGGGAGAAGAGGAAGATGGGGATACCGCCGAGAAACATGTCGAGGCCCAGCAGGAAGCCGGATTTCGACAGGTCGTAGACCAGCCAGGCCTGCGCCACGATCTGCATCCAGGTTCCGATCGAGGAAGTGCAGGCGCCCACCCACATGAGGCGGAAGTCGCGATATTGGAATGCTTTGAAGACCCGGCGCAGCACAATAGAAGGGACGGCGAACGGATAAGACCGTTAATAGGGGATTGTAGCAGGATGGGGCTGGAGGCAAGGGGCGGGCTAGATCTACCGCCTGTGGTTTGCGTTCTGCAACTCCGTCGAGTCCGCGCGACGGCGTGCATCATGCCAGCGACGCAGGCGAACCTAACCGGTCACGTCTGGACACTCAGGGAACTATGGGCGTGAAGTCCCCGGGCGTGCGCCAGAGGTCCTCCTGTATGGCCGTCACAACGACTTGAGACTGCGGCGCGGAAGAGACGATGGGAATCGGGAACGGCGACTGCAGTGCGATTTCAAAGGCTCTCCCCTTTGCCTCCCACTCGGCACTTATGAAGTCAGCCAACTTTTGGTTGCCCATTCGCGTAAGCCTCCTTGACACGATCAAGATTTGGTTGTGTTTCCTGGACCTGCCCGTCATGAACCGCCGCCAATTCGGCCAAAAGCCCCTCGGAGCAATTCCAGGTGCTAGCCGCCGATACGACGGCCATTTCTGTATCTCTCCCCACGCCAGGAGCCACCTCGGACGCTCGTTTCGCGCTATATACCGCGAACAGCGCTTCACTCAGGGTCCGACCTGGGGTGTACCTCCCCAACGAAAAACGCAGGGCAGCGTGCTGTCCACCACTTCCAATAGAGCTGTAGCCGAGCTTATCGAAGCAAAAGAGACTTCCAGGGTGCGACAGGTAAAATATGTGCGCGCCGGCTACATCTACACCGGCCACGATCAGTTCAAGACCCAAGTTGTAGTTGTTTGATTGAATAACGACCTGCTGGTAGAACCCGGCATGGGACGATAGGTAGTTGGGGAACGTTCCTCCGGTACTTCGAAACCTCCGAAGATCAGCGCCAAAGGCCGATCCAATTATTGTTTCCTCGATCTTCTCCTCCCGAAACACCGCGTAAGCTTCTTTGGCAGCGTGCGCGACGTTGAGGATATTGGCGGTGACTGTCGCGCTTATAGATCCCTTGGTTCTGGTGACAACTTCGTCCGCGAAGATTGAATTACCTGCCGCAAGGACGAGGCAGTTGCAGCCGACCGGCTGAATTTTGCTTAACGGCGGCTCAAACTCCACGTTGAGCGGAGGTCCGGCGGTGAACATTCGATCAGCCGCAATAACCACACGCTTGCCAGCATCGCAGATTGCCGCTATGCAGATCGTCATCTAGGCTCCAAGCTATCCATATCGGATGATTCTATACGTTACTTTAGACCGCTGCAATGCACCGCAGTATCGATAGTTAACAAGCGTTAACTGCAAGGCCCACGCTGCCCACGCCGAATGGCTGACGCTCCCCGCGACCCCATCTCAATCATATCGGCGGCAGCCAATGTGGATTCTGGCCGTCCAGCGGCTAAAGCCCACGGTAGCATGGTGAAACATTTTCGGGCGATGTGTCACCGGGTCGCGGCAAGCTAGCAGTGAGTCGACCACAGATTTGGCGCGCTACCGGCTCGCGCCGGGGCTGCGGAATTGCTTCTCGCCGCCGCTCTCCGTTATCGTGAAAACGAAGGTGCCATCTCAATCGGAACCCGAACAGCCGGGGAAGGTTCGCGTGAATCACCTGGCGAAGATCAAGCAAAGCGGCGGGAGGATTGCCGCGCTCACGGCTTACGATTTTCTCACCGCCCAACTGCTGGACCGGGCCGGCATCGACCTGATCCTGGTCGGCGACTCGCTGGCCAACGTGGTTTTGGGCTACCCGACCACCCTCCCGGTGACGATGGACGAGATGCTGCACCACACTAAAGCTGTCGCGCGCGGCGTCGAGCGGGCGCTGACGGTGGCCGACATGCCGTTCCTCTCCTACCAGGCCGGCCTGGACGACGCGGTTCGCAATGCGGGCCGGTTCTTGAAGGAGGGCGGCGTCGAGGCGGTGAAGGTGGAAGGTGCGGGCCCGGTTCTCGCCGTGGTTCAGAGACTGGTCGAGCTGGGGATTCCGGTGCTGGGGCATCTCGGGTACACGCCGCAGTCGGTCCATCGCTTCGGCAGCAACATCGTGCAAGCGAAAACGGCGGTGCGTGCGGGCGAGCTGCTGAATGACGCGATCGCGCTCGAGGGCGCCGGGGCGTTTGCCGTGGTGCTGGAATGCGTGCCGGCCGAAGTGGCGCGCTTGATCACCCAGCGGCTGACCGTGCCGACTATCGGCATCGGCGCCGGACCATTCTGCGACGGCCAGATTCTGGTGCTGCACGATGCGCTGGGGTTGACGCCGTGGAGCCCGCGCCTGGCCAAACGCTATCTGGAGTTGGGTGGAATGATCTCCGAGGCCGCTGCTTCCTACATCCGCGAAGTCCGCGAGGGTGCGTTTCCAGCGGCCGAACACTGCTACGAAATGCCGGAGGACGAGTTGCGCGCGCTGGCGGTGGATGACGAAAGCGGCGACCGGAAGGGCCGCTGATGCGGATCGTAAAGACAATAAGGGAGATGCGAGCGGAGGCGGAGGCCCGGCGGCACGCGGGCGAGATCGTGGGCCTGGTGCCGACGATGGGTTTCTTTCATGAGGGCCACTTGTCGCTGATGCGGAGGGCGCGGGCGGAGTGCGGGATTGTGGTGGTGTCTCTGTTCGTGAATCCGACCCAGTTCGGGCCCGGCGAGGATCTCGCGGCATACCCCAGAGACTTCGAGCGGGACTGCGCGCTCGCCGGCGCAGAGGGCGTGGATGTGTTGTTCGCGCCCGAGACCGGCGAAATGTACGCGGGCGATCACGCCACGTTCGTCAACGTGGAGCGCCTCACCGGAAACTTGTGCGGGGCATCCCGGCCGGGACATTTCCGGGGCGTGGCGACGGTGGTGGCCAAACTATTCCATGTCTGCCGGCCGCATCGCGCCTATTTCGGGCTGAAAGACTATCAGCAGGTGCGAGTTATTGAAACGATGATTCGCGACCTGAATTTTGACATTGAGCTGGTGCGATGCCCGATCGTGCGTGAGCCGGATGGTGCGGCGATGAGCTCGCGGAACAGCTATCTTTCCCCGGAAGAACGCCGCGCCGCCACGATTCTGCGCCGGTCGCTGGTTGCGGCTGGGAAGCGAATTGAGCAGGGGGAGCGCGACGGTGCCGCGATCGCCCGGCAACTGCGGGAGACGATTGAGACGGAGCCGCTGGCGAGCGTCGATTACGCCGAGGTAGTGGATGCGGAATCGCTCGCGCCGCTCGGCCGGATTGACAGCGCCGCGCTGCTTGCCGTCGCGGTCCGCATCGGCCGGGCGCGGCTGATCGACAACCTGGTGGTTGAGGCTGTGACGTAGCGGGTCCGTTGGTAGATTCGTTCTCGAATCCCTGGCCGCAAACGAGTACTTCGTGGCTGCGGCCCGGCCCTCCCGCCCGGCCCCTAAGGCACTGCCTGCTTTTGAAAGCGGTATAACTCGAAGGTCGGGCGGCCGCGCATGTCGCATATGACCTCAAGCAGCCGGTGCTCGAAGCCCGCGGCCGCGGCGAAGCGGTCCAGCTTCGGACGGACAGCGGGGAAGAACTCGAAAGCAGGTACGTGCGTTACCCAGACCGCGTCCGGCGTGGCGATCATGCCGAGCAGCCACTGGCGATCGGTTTGGGTCATATCCGGCGCCGGAGCCGGGTCCATCCCGTTGCGCAGCGGCAACGCACCGCGGTCGAGCAGGCGCAGGCTCTCGAAGATGTCCCAGTCGGCGCAGTAGACGGCGGCCGGGCGCCTCGCCATCAAATCGGCGGAGAGCGGAAACAGGGCGTCGCTCCAGGTGTGGCTGCCGCCGTTGCGCACGGATTTCCAAAAATACTCGTTGGTGACCAGCACGTCGGAGCCGACCAACAGTGCCAATATGACGGCAACTGCCGGAATTCCGGCACGGCCCAGCCGGCGCGAGGCTGCGGCGAAAGAGACCGCCATCACCATCGCCGGCAAAGGCCACAACAGAATCGTGTGATGCACGCTGCCGCCGGCGGAGGGTGTGGTGGCCATCTGGATCCAGGCGACCGCCATGGCGACGAGCGCGAACAAGATGGCCCGCAGGTCCCGGCCGCGCGCCAGCGGCGCCAGCACCAGAGCCAGCAGGCAGGCATAAAGCTGCAGGCTGCGCCGCGGATGGCCGAAGCGCTCCGAAGTCGCGGCGCTGAGGCGCTCGGCCAGATTGGCGGCGGCGCGCGGCGCGGGCGTTTGCCCGTCTTCGGCGAACATGAAGCCAAACAGACCTTCACCATTGAGGGAGCGTTGGAGTATGGTGATCTTGCCGGGCACCGCGTCCACCGTGCGTCCGGCGTTCTCGCGCAATGCCGCAAAGTGGTCGTGGATGCCGGAGAGCACCACCGGGAGCGCGCCGGCGAGGAAGGTAAGCGCGGCAATCGCCAGGCGCCGCCAGCTCCATGCCGCCAGAATCTGGCGGGGCACGGCCGCCAGGGCGCCGATCGCCAACCCCGAGAGCATCCACAGTGCCAGCATCTTGTCCCAAACCGCCAGGCCAAGAAGAAAGCAGCCCGCAGCCAGCCAGAGAGAGTTCGCCGAACGGTGGAACTTCACCAGCAGCACCAGGCCGGCGCCAATCAGCAGGTGCTGGAGCGCCACCGGACCCCAGTCGAAGGTCGTCGTCAGCAGGTACTGGGAGTCGGCGGCCAGAATGGCGCATCCAATCACCGCGGCGCGGGCGCCCACGGTCGCGCGCAGGAAGCAGTAGAAGAGCCAGATGCTGACGGCTCCGGCCAGCAGGGCGGGGAAGCGCAGAGGCCATACGCCGGTACCCCACCATTGAAAAATGGGGCGCCAGATCCATGTCTTGAGAGTGCCCAGGTAGCTCATGTGCATCAGCGGAATGCGGGCGTGGCCGAAGTGCCAGGCGTAATACCATGACTTGGGCTGATAGAGCGGGCCAGCCGGCAGGGCCTCATCTACCTCGATGCCGAGGCTGCCTATAAAGGCCATTCCCGACAGCAGGAAAAAGCCGATAGCGGCGGCGGCTTCGATTCGCTCGCGGATTTCGGTTGGAAAGCGCACAATGGTTTCTTCGCCACGACGTCATTTCCTGCCGTGACGGAAGTAAACATTGTAAGACGCGGCTCGAAGGGTTGCCCTTTTCGGTCGTGGCATCTAACCCGCCGCATCGAGCGCTGGCCGGAGCGATGAACGCCGCCCACGCCGTCCCGGGGGCTCGGCAAAGTTGCGGGCAGGTGTATACTGAATCCGCGGGCGGGTTTCCGCATCCAATTTGTGCAGCGCGATCTAGCAATCGCGCAAGGAAGCGGCAGCCGGTCGATGCTGGTGGCTCCGGCCGGCAGGACGCTAAGCGCAGCCATCGTAAGCTGGCGCCAATCCGTTACGAGAAGAGAATGGGCGGTTCCTTCCGGAGCCCTTGATCCGCATCTCGCCACGGGCATTGTACCTTGCTGGGGGGCGCGGCCGTTTGCAAGGGGCGGCGCGCGCCAGGTGCCGGAAAGCGGCGGCAGGGTCAAACGCCGATCACAGGCACTGAAGATTTTTTTGATTCCGCCGATTAGAGAACGGGTGTGATCGCATCCTTAATGTTCAGGCGCGAGGGCGCAGGTTAATTTGGCATTAAGGTTGCTAGGATTGACCCATCCGGTCGCCGCTCGGGTAGCGAGGCGGCGAAGTAGCCCTTTTGAGGGGGTGGCCGGGGTGAAACTTTTCGGGCAGCATTTGCCGTCTATGAATGTGCTGGAGGGAGACAGGCCAAGCGACAGAGATAAGAGTAATAGGCCATTGGTTGAAGGGAGATGGACCATGAACAGGACAGAGCTGGAAAAATACAAAAGGGTGCTGGAAGCGAAGCAGGCGGAACTTGCGGCCGGGCTGCGGAAGCGCGACGACATTGCGATCGAAAAGTCGCCGGATGCGCTTGACGAAGTACAACTGGCGGGGGAACGCGAACTTGCCATTCGCACGCTGGACCGCGAGTCCATCTTGCTCCGCCACGTGAAAAGTGCGCTAGCTCGCGTTGCTGACGGAAGTTATGGGACCTGCCTGCATTGCGAGGAGGAGATCAAGCCCAAGCGTCTGGATGCAGTGCCCTGGACGAAGTACTGCATTACGTGCCAGGAAGCTGCCGACCGTCACGAATTCGAATCCGATCCCGGCGACGCGACGGACGAGTTTCTGGCCGACGCCGCTTAAATTCTCTTGCTTCAACCAGTGGTCTGGTGTCGGGACGAAGGGCGCGGGAACATCCCGCGCCCTTTATGTTTTTGCGAAGCTCGACGGCCAATTTGCCACAGGCGTGCGTCATAATACACACTCGCAGTCTCGCGTGTCATGGTTTTGGGGGTTGTGGCGCAATCGGGCCGTGTTATCTTTTGGAGATAGAGGCCGCTCCGTGGAGTTTCTATACCGCGCGCCAGGCCGGCCCTCGCACATCGGCATTCTGCCGGGCGCTTTTAATCCCGTTACGGTGGCGCATCTGGCGCTGGCGCGTGCAGCTCTGGCTCGGGTTGACGAAGTGCTGTTCGTGCTGCCGCGGAGTTTTCCGCATAAGGAATACTCGGGCGCCGGGATTGAGGCGCGGGCGGCCTTGCTGTTGGCGCTGGCCGCGGGCTCCGCGTCCTTCTCCGTGGCGTGCGCAGACGGGGGGCTCTTCGTCGAGATCGCCCGGGAGTGCCGTGTCGCTTATGGGGGTAGCGTGCGGATGTCGATGTTATGCGGGCGCGACGCCGCGGAGCGCATCGTTCACTGGGACTACGGCGTGCCGGGAGCGATCGAAAAAATGCTCGAGGAATTCGGCCTGCTGGTGGCCGCGCGCCGCGGTGAGTACGCCCCGCCGCCAAGCCTTGCGCACGCCATTGGCCGGCTGGAACTGGGTGGCGAGTTCGACCAGGTGTCGGCTACGGAGGTGAGGCGGCGTATTGCCGCCGGAGATGCCTGGGAGCACCTGGTACCGGCTCTGGTGCGCGATCGGGTGCGGCGGCTGTACCGTTGAGATTCGGTTCGGTTTCTTGCCCGGTTTTTCGCGCCCACCCTCAACACGCACCAGGCCGCCGGCGCGATCGTGTATCAGAACAAACGCCGTTAATGGCCGGTCGAGCCTTGCACTTGAATCGTCACCGGGTAGCTGGAGTATGTGCCCTGTGCGATGGTGCAGGCCGTGTCCCACTTGGTCGGCAGCGTGGGGTTGAGGTGCAATTGCACGAGGAAAGTGGCGAACATGCCCGGAACCAAAGTGTCAGTCAGCACGTCGGCGGTACTGCCACCGCATGTGGAGGAAACAAAACAACACGTGGTGGCTGGCGGCACCGTCGGCGGCGCACCGAGAGGGTATATCGATCCCGTAGTGATCAGGCCTTGGTTGAGTGGGGTAATGACGGGCAACCCCAGGCCGGTAGCGTAGACATCGATGATCTCGTTGGCGGCAGCCGGGTTCTGCGGCGTAACCAGCGCGCCTTTGATATTGGCGCAACACAGAAAGGAGGGGGTGCCACCTAAGGCGGTCATGGTCGTGCTCGCACCGGCCGATACGCTGGCGGTGTAAACAATACCGTTGCCAGCGGGACCCGCCACGCGGGCCAGCAGGATAATGCGGTCAAAGTCCGTCGACGCGTAAGCAGTGACCTGCGGATCGGTGTTGATCAGAGCCACCAGATTGTCGCGGATGGTATCCAAGGTATCGCCCGGCGCCGTTGTGTAGTTGTAGGTCCGGCTGCCTACCGTGACGGTTTGGGTGTCTCCGGCCGCGGCCGTGCCGTCGACCGAAACCACACCGTGCGCCTGGCTCAGAGCGTGCTCGGCCACCGCTATCCGCGGGTTCGCGGACGGATCCTGCGAGAACAGGCCCGGGTTGCCGGGAACGATGGACACCGCCACCGGTGAAGTCACCTGAATGCTGCCGTCGCTCATCACCGAGCGCACATAGGCGTTGATGCTTGTGGTATTGACGACCTCCCACGGAATTTGAGCGTTGATCTGCGTCGGGGATACGTAGAGCAGCGGCACCTGAATGCCGTTGAAATACACTTCGACGCCGCCCATCTGCGTGGGCAAGGTAGGCTTCGACAGGTCGGCCGCGACCGTGTTGGAGCCGAAAGTAAACGGCGGGGTGGAGTTGCCGCTTTGCGCACAGCCGCCTTCGAAGACGCATATGGTAACCAGCGTGCCGGGCCCGACGTTGGCCGCTGCTCCGCCGCCCGTCAAACTAGCCGAGGGAGGGGTCGCGATGAGGTCCGCGCCGGATTGCGTACTCGCCGAGTAGGTGATGCTGTTGCCATTTGGTCCGGGAACTTTGGAAGTGAGGATCACCTCGGAATCGCCCGTGTCCGGAGTCGCGGTCACGTTCGGATCGCCGTTGCCCGCGTTGATCACCGCGACAATGTTGTTAATCACGTCCGCGATAGCGTCGGTGGCCGCCACCTCGTACGTGTAAGTTTCGGTATTCGTCGAGATGCACCCCTGTCCCCCGCAACCCGTTGTGACGGTCAACACGTCGCCGTCGTGGATTGAGCCGCCGATGGTTATTGTTCCAGTAGCGGTGACGTTTTGGTCGGCGGCGTTCACCACCGCCTGGTAGGGAAGATTGACGGGCAGGGGGGTGTAGACGGTGATGCGCAGGTTATATGGATCCGCCACATACAGGTTCGTCCCATCCCACGCCAGCGAGGTCGGCGTGTTCATGGAATCGGCCGCGTTGGTTGCCTGATCCAATTCGCCGCCCTGCTGGCCAAGGATGATATCGGCGGATGCGGCGTTGGCAGCCGGAACGTGCTCGTACTCCAGTACGCGATCGTTGCCGCCATCGGCGACGAACAGCCGCGTACCATCCGAGAGCGCGAAGCGCGGATAGCTCAGCGTGGCATTGCATGAAACCGGATACGTCGGGGCTTTGTTGCTGTCCGTGCCGTTGGGTGTGGTGCAAAGCACCGGAGCTTCCACGTCTGTGGAGCCCGCCGTGGTTGCCGCAGTTCCCGTATAGGCGTTATCCGCCACGGAACTGACCATGTCCGGCTGCCCGATCTCCACGTCGGCCGGTACGCCGTTTCCGGTGGGGATGGAATTCCAGATCAGCACCCGGTTGTAACCGAGATCGCTGACGAACAAGTGCGTGCCATCGGAAGTCACCGATACCGGGTCCAGCATGTTGGAAGCGGTGGCGCTGGTGGACTGGTTCGCCACGGCCGTCGCGCTATAGGTGGTGAAGTTGGGCGCGCCCACCACTACGTCGGCCGCCACGCCGTTGGCGGTGGGGATGGAATTCCAGATCAGCACGCGGTTGTTCTGGGTGTCCGCCACAAACAGCTTGCCGTTCTGGATCCACACGCCCTGCGGCCCGCGCAGCGAACTCGCGGTGGGCGGCGCAGACAGGGGCAGCGACTGCCAGTTGGCGAAATTCGTCTGCCCCACCACCACGTCCGCCGGAGCGTTGCTGTAGGTAGGGAGGTGATTCCAGATCAGCACGCGGTTGTGGTAAGTGTCCGCCACCGCCAGGTGGACACCATCGGACGCGACCGCCGAAGGCAGGCGCAAATTATTCTGTGTAGCAACCACATCGACCGTATTGGTGATGAAATCTGGCTGGCCCAGCACCAGGGTTGCGGTCCCCACGCAAACAGGGCAAGTAGTCAGGTAGGGCAGTTCCGCGGCCGGCTCCGGCAGTTGACTGGACATATTCTGGAACATCAACACGCGGTTGTTGACTGGCGCCGCTCCCATAATATTGGAATCTGCCACGAACAGCGTGTTGGCCGCGTAAGCGATGCCGTTAGCCGCGCCGAGCACCGTGTTGCTGGAATTCGGGTCCCCGGCGGTGAACGTGACCTGGCCAATCACGGCGCGGGCGGCTTGGCCATTCACGAAATCGGCGGCGTATAAGGCCGCCGAGCAGAACACGATTAGTGGAATACACTTCATGGGCAATCGAAGGACGCGTCTCGCTGATACTGATAAATGCCGATTATAGCAAGCGTTAGCTCGGGGCGTGAACCCGTGCAGTGTGGACCGGCGGCCACACGCATGTGCGGATTTCGCACAACCAAATGGCGGGCAACCTTCCCGGTTCGAACCACTTAGCAGCGCCAGATGGGGCACGCCGCCGGACCAGTGCACGTGGTCCGCCGATCTATCAGCCAAACGCCTTTCATTTACGGATACGGCAAAATCTGGGGCGGGCGGGCGTCGGGTCGAACAAGCCAGACGCGGCGCGTAGGGTAATACTCGATCAGCTTTTGATTCTCGGCGTAACCGAGGTCGGCAGCCCAAACTACGTCCGCCCCGTCGATATCGGCCGCGTTGTGGATCCACACGTGAAACATGTGCTGCGGGCCGTAGCGCACGAAGACCAGGTGCTGGCCGGCCAGCGACGCCAGTTGGTCGTTGATGCGGATGCGGCCCTCGGGATCGCCGTAATCGATGAAGTCGGTGGTGTCTAAACGGCCGGCGGCGAGCAGCATGGTTTGATTCCCGCACAACATGCCGTACCAGAACAGGAAATGCGCCATCGCGAGGAATACGGTGAGCCGCGCCGCCGCGCGCCCAGCCGGCCAACAGCTTAGAAACTCGAGCGCAGCCACGCTCGCCAACACGAACACGCACGTCAGCGCGGCGATGTAGTGCGGATAAAAGTACGGATAGAAGTTATCCGCCAGCGCGAACAGCAGAATTGTTCCCAAAGCCCACAGCAGCCGCCGGCGTCGCGCAATCGCCGCCAGAAAAGCCGGCAGTGTCACTATCAACGGTGGGTAAAAGAAGAAACGGTAAAAGCGCAACCGTTCTCCCAGTCGCACGATATAGTTCGCCGGCGTATCGGGACCCTCGCCATGAACGATCGACTGGGCGCGGTAATCCAGATTCTGTTCCGGCGTCAGCGCGACATGCGGCACCGGGTTCGGCTGAAAAGTGAAGGCCGCCGGCACGCCATACTGGTAGCGGCTGAGCATAGAGGGGAGCGTGGTCCAGCTTCCGGTGACAGCTTTGTTCTGCGCCAGGGTGAGCGAAACGGCGGGCAGCAGCGTGACGCCGACAATCGGCAGAGCTTGCAAAAAGCGGCGCCAGCCTGCAAGCAGAAACACGGCAGCGGCGATCGCGAGCAGCACGAATTCGAAAGGCCGCGTGAGCAGTTGAAGTCCCAGGCCGGCGCCGAGCACCGCGGCGTTGCGCGTGGTGGGCGCGCGGCGCAGGCGGGGCAGCGCGCCGCACACCAGGCACCCGGCGACGCCCGAAACCGCGCCGCCCCAATACAGGTTCATCCACTGGTTGAGCGGACCGAACTCGAGCGCGGCGAGCACGCCGCCCACGAGCGCCCAGCCCGGAGTCGTCCAGCCCCGCAGCATCCAATAGCAGCTCGCGCACAACGCGCCCACCGAAAGCGCGACACCCACCCAGCGATGGCCGAGGATTTGGCCAAGCGCCAGCACCAGGCCTTGCCCCAGCGGAAAGATGGAGCTGTAGGCCGGCTGCTGCAGTGTGCACACGGCTTCGAAGAACTGGTGCAGGGGATGCGCCGGATTGGCCAGGCGCAGGTGCGCCAGCGTGTCGCCCAGCAGCAGGTAGCTGAAATCGTCGGCGCCGCCCGGCGTTGGCACAGGGAAGCGCGCCAACAACGCCAGGCGCAAGGCGATCGGCAGCAGCGCCAGAAACAACATCGACCACGCACCGCTCTCCGCCAGGCGGCGTGCGGCCGGCTCCACGCGCCCGCGCAGTGCGGCCATCAGCACCAGCATCGCCGCCAACGCGAATTCGATGAAGTCCGCCGCTCCGAAGCCGATCGGGTTGTGCAATGGCAGAAACGAGCGGAAGAGATCGAAAAGGAACATCGGTCAGCGCGTCATCCTGCCGTGCATGTCACGGTTATAGCACGGAGGCACGGCCTCGAGCCCGCGCGTAGCAGATTTCTTGAATCGAGCGCCTTGCGGCGGTCAGGCGGCACATACCGTGCGGGAAGCCGCCGTATCTGTATGGGCCTTGGAAACTCCTCGCGCCTGCACCATCAGCGCGGCGAAAACGAAACCCACTACCAGCGCCTGGCCCCACACCGGGTGGGAGGAAATCAGCAGCCAGATGACCAGGGGCGTGAGCAGCAGCGCGGCCCATCCTCGCACCCAAAGCGGCCCTGGCTTCCACAGCATCAGCACCGCCAGCGGCATCAGCAAAGTGCAATCGTAGCCATAGCCGTGATGTCCCAACAACAGCCCGCAAGCGGCCGTAGCGGCTCCCGCCGTTCCAACTTCGCCCGTGCCGCGGCAAACACGCCACAGCAGAATGATGAGCGCGGCGGCGGTAACCGCTTCAATGACGGCCGAGGACGGCAACCGGTAGGCTATGCCATGCAGATTGGGCATGCGGCCATCTACCGAAAAGACCGGCGCGCGCAGGATATTCCAGTACTGCAGCGGCCACGCCGGACCTTCAATCGGAAAGCAGGCTGCCAACAGGACCGCCACCGCCGCGCCGCCCGCCACCAGCGTCTGCCAGCGCTTCTGCGCCACCAGCAAGACCGGAATGGCTACGCCCAGATTATATTTCGTAAGACACAGCGCAAAAGCAACGCCCGCCCACCGCGGCTTACGGCGCTCCAGCAGCAGGAGGCCGGCCGCGAACGACACCAGCCACAGCGGCGTGTCCTGGCCCAGCCCCAGCAGGCAGCCGGCAGGCAGGGACCACGCCAGAGCCGCCACCATGAGCCTGCGGTTGACGCCGGGCCACATCCATGCGAACCCAACCAGCGCCACCGACAAGATGGCCAGCCACAGAAAGCGCGCCGGCCGGTAGCCGATCATCGTGAGTGGCTTCAGGGCGAACGATACCACGGGCAGGCGCCCGCAGGGAAGCGGCGGCCCGTGGTCCTTTTCCAACTCGCGCAGAGCGTCCCAGTCGTACAAATGGCCGGTGCCCGCCAGGCGGCTGGCCGAGTACAATACATTGAAATCGACGCCGCCGACGCCGCCGACCACGCAACTCACCGCGATGCCCAGGTTCAAGACCGCGCCTGAAACGCAGAGGGCCGCCAGAAGCAGATGCGTCACCTCTCGCCTCCGGTCCGGAGCCCCAGCGGGCAAAACCGCTGCATCACCCTGCGGACGGTCCGCTTCCGACGCGGCAGCTTGCTCGCCAATCCCAGTCTGTCTCACCGGTTCCTCAGCGGTTAGGATACGAGATGCCCGCGCACCGGAAACAGTTGACCTTGGCTAGCGCGGCGTTGCTAACTGCCGCGGCTTCAATGAAGGAGCACGATGGAATAGATGGCCAACAGGTTCCAGACCACTACTAACGCCACCCAGTAGTTCACCAGGACCACGACACGCGGCCGGCGCCAGTGCAGCGCGGCCCCAACCAGAACGACCGCGAACAGCTTGGAGATCAACAGCGCCGCCATCGGATCCATCTTCATGAGGCGTCTGATGAACAAACTGCCCTCGTGCGCGCCCAGCCGCAGGCCGAGCAGTGTAGTCAGGATATCCAACAGTTGCAGCAACACAAAAACGGCCAGTGAGTGCGTGGGGAATTCTCTGCGCAGACGGACGATCATGGCAAGGCTGGCGACGACGTGTGCTTCGATTCCGGCAGGTGACTCTTCGCCCAGGGCATGTTGGCTCGGGATAGTGCCAGACACTACTGATAGCATGAGAACATGGTGCAGTCAATTTGCTCTGCCGCTCTGGTGGCCGCACTGCCGCTCGCCGGTTTGTGGGCCGCCGACAATCAGTTGACGCCGCCGGAAACCGCGGCCGGGTGGGTGCTGCTGTTCAACGGCCGCGATTTCAGCCATTGGGAAGATCCGGCCCGAAAGTCGCCGGCGGGCGACTCTTTCGTCGTTGAAGATGGCTGCTTGAAAGCAGTGGCGCACCCGCGGATCGTGGAGGACCTTTTCAGCGGGGAGAATTACGGCGACTTCGAACTGGAGTGGGACTGGAAGATCTCGCCCGGCGGCAACAGCGGCCTCAAGTACCGCATTCAGGATCGCGTGTTCCTGAGCGGGCAGCTCGCCCCGCGCTTCGAGGATAAGGTCAACCAGGCGCTGGCCAAGCGGCCCGCCGGCCGCCCCAACCGCGGCCAGGAATACGTAGTCGGCTTCGAATACCAGATCACCGACGACATCCGCAACTCCGACGCGGTGCGCGGCGGTTCCCGCCACCAGACGGCGGCACTATACGACATTTTCCCTCCGCTGGCCAACCGCACGCGGCCTGTGGGCGAGTTCAACCACTCGCGCCTGGTCGTACGGGCGAAGCACGTTGAGCACTGGATCAATGGCGAAAAGGTGGTGGATGGGAACCTGGACTCGCCCGAGGTGGCCCGCAGCATGACGAAACGCTGGGGTGAAGGTTCGCGAGTTTGGGAACTGCTGGTGAAACAGCCGCGGGCGCGCTGCCCCATCTCGCTCCAGAATCACGGCGATGAAGCCTGGTTTAAGAACATCAAGATCCACCCGCTCAATTAGCCAAACGAGCGCGGGCCACATCCGGCGCGTCAGCGAATGTAAAGTTATTCCTGGGGCTGGCTCTAATCTTTTGTTATTTCCGATCGGGGTCGATCGGCGGCCATGATTCTCTCGCGGCTCTTAAGCGGGCGGATGCCCAATTACATATGACGTTCCGTTTCCATCCGCCGCCTGCTTTACCAGCCGGCGCGGCGGGCGATGTAGGTCTTGATGGCAAGACCGGCCATCAGAATCCATATCGCGTCGCGCAACAGCCCGCCATCGAGCGTGAAGCCGGCCAGGATGGCGAGCACTGCGTAAGTACCCATGGCGGCGCTGAAGCGGTTTTTCATCGGCGTGGCATGTTGTAGGCGAAGTTAAGCTGGACCACAATACGCTCGCCTTTGAAGTCTGTCGGCAACGGAGGAAACGGGTTGGATGCGCTGATGCCGGCCACGGCGGCTTCATCGAGCGGCCGCGTACCGGATTGCTCCGCATACACCAGCTTGAGCACGGAGCCGGTCTTGCCGATGGCAAACTGAATCGAGACATGGCCGCGCAAACCCATCTTGACGCTTTCCGGCATCACCGCCGTCCAGTTGCGGCGCACGGCGGCCAGCACCTGCATCAGGTAGGGCCGGAAATCGACGCCCATGGGATCGCTCTTCAACTCCACGTTGGCGCCGGGCACTCCGGGCGTGGGCGACTGGCGAATGCCGCCGAAGACGAACGGGTCGGATGCGCCGGGATCGCCCACAACCAGCCGGCCGCCGGGGCCCCCGCCGCGAGCGGCATCCTGGATCGCCTCCGACACCGAACTGCGCGGCATCGGCACGCGCCCCGTGACCTGGCCGGGCGGTGCCGCGCGGCCGGCGTCTTCGACCGTGAGCTTGGGTTGTTCTGCCACCTGAATCTGCGGTTGCACCTGGGCGAACTGCGGCAGCTCGGGTTTGGGCGGCGCTTTGGTGGTATCGATTTTGGGAGCTTCGGGCAGCGGGACGGGAGCGGCGGGCTTGACGGCGGGCGCCGGCGGCATGACTAACGGACGTAACTTCTCGTGTGGCGCGGCCGGCGGCGCCTGCGGCATTTCCACGCGCGGCCGTTCGGGGGAAGACCGCACCTCGAATTCCGCCGTGACTTTGCTGCGGTTGGGGGCTTTCTGGGTGAGCTCGGAGGGCGGCTCGATGAGGGGCGTGATGGTGCGCTCGAGCGCCTGCCGCGGTCCTTCCAGCACGTTTTCCGGCAGCGAGAACAGAATCACTACTACGGCTACGTGAATCGCGACGGTGGCGATGGCAGCTTTGCGATGCCGCGCGCCCGCGCCGGGATCGCTCCAGTCGGTCAGCAGGTGCAGTTCGGCGTCAATCGGCTGATTGGCTACGGTTTCCATCCCGCGGTCAGGGTGTGCGAGACCACTTGCGAGTGCTCTTCGATTTTATCAAGAATCGCCAGTGCCGCACTCAATGTTTGACGCGCCGCGGCCCCGGAACATTTCGTCAGGTTGCGGCTTTCCACTGCGTCCAGAAAGGCTTCCAGTTGCAGCTTCAGTGGCTCGCTCTTTTCGACCGGAGCTTGCAGAAAGCCGATCTGCCGCGCGGCATCCACCGAAAAAATGGCCAGATCCTGGCGTGCATAATCGAGTGACAAGTATTGCCGCGGCTGGAAAAGCCTTAGTTTTCGCACCCGCTCCGTGGAAACCCGGCTGGCGGTCAGATTGGCCACGCAGCCGTTGGGGAATTGCAGCCGCACGTTGGCGATATCCACCTTGGGCGAGAGGATGCAAATGCCGGCAGCGCGAATTTCCGCGGGTTCGGCCTGAGCAAGAGCAAGCACGATGTCCACGTCGTGGATCATCAAGTCGAGCACAACGTCCACGTCCAGGCTGCGCGGGCTGAACAGGTTCAAGCGGTGGATCTCGAAGAACAGCGGCAGGGTGGCGCGGCGCTCCAGCTCGATCACGGCCGGATTGAAACGTTCCAGGTGACCCACTTGCAGGATGCGGCCGTGGCGGGCGGCGCAATCGATGATGCGGCCGGCGGCGGCGGCGTCCTCCGCAATCGGTTTCTCGACCAGGACGTCGATGCCGGCTTCGAGCAGCGCGCAGGCCACCGCCTCATGCGCGCTGGTCGGCACGGCGACGATGGCGGCATCCACTTGGCCCGCCAGCTCGCGCGCATCGGTGAGGGGCACGCCTCCGTGCGCCGAGGCGGCTTCTTCGGCGCGCGCGCGGTCGATATCCACGATGCGGACGAGTTCCGCGCGCTCCGCTTCCCGCGCCACGCGGCAATGGTTGCGGCCGAACTGCCCCGCTCCCACTACCGCCAGTCTGATTTTCGACATAAGGGTCTTTCAGCCACGGATGAACATGGACAAGAAAGGAAGTCAGAAGCCGGGAGCCAGAATCGCTCTCCGCCTCATGGTGCGCTCCGTGCTCCTTTCGCCGCCATGCCAGCCGGACTTCTGTCTTCCGACTTCTGGTTCCTGACTCCTACTTTACGGCGCTTGCAGCACGCCGACTTTCTTGAAATCGCCGGCCTTGACGTAGCTGAATGCGGCCGGAACCACATGCTTGCGGAACGCCGCGTTCACTTCGTCCACGGTGAGCTTGCCGATCCTGGCTTCCAGCGCTTCGTCGAATTTGATGGTGCGGCCGAACCGCTCGCGGTTCAGAAGCAGACTGGCCAGCAGCCCGTCTTCGCTCCGGTGCAGCGTCAGCTCATCCTTCCACGCTTTTTTCTCCGCGGCTACTTCGGTCTCCGTGAAGCCGTCCTTCAAAGCGCGGGCCAGCTCCTCGCGGAAGTCGGCTTCCACCTTGGGAGCGTTCTTGGGAGCGCAAATGGCCATGACCAAAACTGTGGCGCCGTCGTCTTTGTGGTTCACGGCGATCGAGGAACTGACGCCATAGCTGAGCCCCTCGGCGTCGCGAATGCGGCGCACCAGGCGCGAGGAGAAGGTGCCGCCGAAAACCCGGTTAGCCATCATCGCAGCGGCGTAATCGGGATCGTCCATCCCGAGCGGCGTGTTCATGCCGGCGCTGAACACCGCGTTCTCCTTGTCGGGCGTTTCGATTTTGCGATCGATCGCATCCACATTCTGGTATGGTTCCGGCACGCGCTCGAAGTGGCTGGCGCTCTTCCAATCGCCGAACAGCCCGGTGGCCAGCTTCTGGATCGCCGCCTCATCGAACTGGCCCACGATGGCCAGTATGGCGTTGTCGCCGCCGTAGAACTGTGCGTAAAACCGCTTGGCATCGTCCAGCGTGATCTTCTTCAAGTCTTCAATCCGCTCGTCGAAGGTGCTCACGTAACGCGTGTCGCCGCGCGGGTAGGGCTTCAAATGGCGCTGCAGCTCGAGCGGGCCGAGCGCCTGGGGCTCGGTCTTGGCGGCTTCGATACCGGCCAGGCGGGTTTGCCGCACCGGCTCGAATTCGCTTTCGGGGAAGGAAGGCTCGCGCAGAACTTCGGCGGCCAGCCGCAAAGCTCCGGGCAGGTTAGCCGCTACCGTTTCGATACTGACGTTGGCGCCAGTCACGCCGCCGCTCACGTTCAGTTGCGCCTTCAGGCGGTCCATCTCATCCTGGATCTGCTGGCGCGACTTGGTTTTGGTGCCGCGCATCAACAGGCCGCCCGCCATCGCCGCCGCCGTTTCCTTGCCCAGCAGCGATTTTTCGTCGCCGAAGCGGATGCCCAGCCGCACATGAACCGTGCCGCCGCGGGTCTGCTTGGGCAGCAGCAACAGTGTCATTCCGTTCGGCAGCTTGATTTTCTTCATCCGGGCCTCGATGTTGGCCGGCGCCGGATCGAATACCTCGCCCTGGGAAATCTGCTCGCCGCCTTTATAATCCTTGAACACCGCAGCCAAGTCTGGCGCCGCGGGGATCTCGGCCCGGTCCGGCGTCTTGTCGGGGATGAACTCGCCAAACGTGCGGTTGGATTCCTTGAGATAGGCCTTGGCTACGCGCAGCACGTCTTCGGGCGTGACGTTTTTGATTTCGTCGCGTTCCAGGAACAGCAGGCGCCAATCGCCCTCGGAAAGCACTTCACTCAGTGCCAGCGCCACCTGCTGCGTGTCCGCCATGGCGAGATCGATCTCTTTCAATAGCTTCGTTTTCGAGCGCTCCACTTCCTCTTTGCTGGGAGCGTCGCTGGCCAGACCCTCGACGTTCTTCAGAAGAATGGCACGCGCGTCGTCCAGGGACTGCTGCTGGCTCAAGATAGCGAGAGCCAGGAGGACGCCAGGATCGTGCAGCTCGATATGCATCACGCTGACGTTGGCGGCTTTCTTGGTATCGACCAGGGCCTTGTACAGGCGGCCGGAAGGAGTGTCGCCCAACATGTCGGAGAGCACTTCGAGCACCGCCGAATCCGGATGGCTGCCGGCCGGAACGTGATACATCACCCCCACAGCCTGCTGGCTCCCCACGCGGCGCAATATCGCGGAGCGCTCCCCGTCTTGCGTCGGCTCGACCGTGTAGGTCGCCTCCAGTGTGCGCGCCGGCCGTGGAATCCGGCCGAGCGTGTCCGCCACCCACTGAAGGGTCGTGGTCTGATCGAACTTGCCGGCGATCGTCAGCACCGCGTCGTCGGGCTGGTAATACTTGTGATAGAAAGCCGCCAGCCGCTCGATGGGCACGTGTTCGATATCGGAGCGGTTGCCGATGGGCAGGTGCCCGTAGGCGTGCCACAGGTACGCGGTCTCGATCAGCCGCTCGATCATGATGTTCACGGGGCTGTTCTCGCCCATCTCGAACTCGTTGCGCACCACCGTCATCTCTTTGTCGAGGATCTCCTTTTCGACGCGCGTATTCACCATGCGGTCGGCTTCCAGCTCCAGCGCCCAGCGGAGATTTTCGTCAGTCGCGGTCACCGTTTCGAAGTAGTTGGTGCGGTCCCACGCGGTTGTGCCGTTCATTTCCGCGCCGTGGTCGGTCAGTTCCTTCTTGATGTTGGTGCGCGTCTTGGTTTCCCGGAACATCAGGTGTTCCAGCAGGTGCGCCATGCCGGTTTCGCCATAGCCCTCCATGCGCGAACCCACCAGGTACGTGATGTTCACCGTGACCTTGGGCTTGGAAGTGTCCGGAAACAACAGTACGTGCAGGCCGTTCGGATACGCGTACTCGGTGATGCCCTCGACCGACGTTACTTTCTGCACGCCGGGCGGCAGAGTCTGGCCAAATGCAGCCGCGCCCAGCAGAAGGGCGGCGGCGGCGATCGTGAACCGCGGAATATGTCGCATCGGTGCCTCGTTTCTACTTGCGGTGAAACCGCTCATTGCTTGCATTGGTGGGGCAGGCTGGACCCTGCCAACGCCCGCTAAGCTCCCAGGCCGGATTATACCAAGCACCGGGGATGCGGACGCTTCAGGCTTCGATGCCGACAATGGCAATATCGGCTTCATTGGCGGCTTCGATCATTTCCGCGCGGTCGAGCAGCAGGGTGCGTCCGGACTCGACGGCGAGCACGGTGGCGCCGCACTCCCGCATCACCGGAATCGTTGCGTGGCCAACCGTGGGCACATCGAAGAGCAGATGCTCGCGGCGGCGCGCCACCTTCACCAGCGCCAGGCGGCGTCCGTTGACTAGCCCGGCGGCGCGGCGCAGCATGGCGTCGGTGCCCTCCATGGCTTCCAGCGCCACGCAGGCGCGCTCGGAAATGGCCACCGCTTGTCCCACATCGAAACCCGCCAGCGCGTTGGCAACGCGGCAGCCGTATTCCACGTCCGCCATTTCCTCCTTGTCCGGTTTGCGCCGCGTCATAGCGCCCGCGGTTGCCAGCAGCGGCTTGAGGAGCCAGGTGGAATCGCGCAGGTGAATGCCCTCGGCTTCGAGCGCCTTCACGACGCCGCCAATCAGGCCGTCGGTATTGCGCGCGGGCAACGACGCCAGCAGTTTCACCAGACGCCAGTCGGGCACGATCGACGAAAAGATCTTGGCGTGTTTCACCTGTCCGCACATCACCACTTCGGTGATGTTTTCGCTCTTGAGGATTTCGATCAGCTTGCTCAATTGCCCGAGCGAGATCCAGTGGCACCGTGGAGCCAGGCTGGCGACTTCGAGCGACGCCTCCTCTTCGATGGCAATCACCGTGACGTCGAGGCCCAGCCGCTGTGCGCTCTCCAGCGCCAGCAGCGGAAACCGCCCGTTCCCGGCTATTAGACCGTATCGCATTAATCTAAACTAAAACTCCAGGGCGTTGTGGGGCAGCTTGCCAAGCTGCGTGCCGATTGACAATCGGCTCGCGCGGCGATTGGCCGGGGCACCCTCTGGGTCGCGCGCAGGATAACATCCTGCCCCACAAAGCTCATGCGCGCATTCCGTGTATCCATGTCCTATTTGATGATGCCGCGCTCGGAAGCGCGGATGAAATCGATCAGTTCCTCGATCTCGGGCAATGCCGGAACCTCGGCGTGGATGTGATCGATGGCTTGCGAGGTATTGAGGCCGGCGCGCGTCAACAGACGGAACGCGGTTTGCAGCGCTTCGACAGTGGCCTTATCGAAACCACGCCGCTCCAGGCCGATCGCGTTAGCGCCGAACACGGCCGATTCCGGCTTGTGGCTGGTCAGCGAATACGGCAGTACGTCCTGCTTGATCACGCTGTAAGGCCCGATGAACGCGTGGCGGCCGATGCGGCAAAACTGGTGGATGCCGCTGAACGGGCTCACATCCACCCAGTCTTCGATGACGACGTGGCCGGCCACGCCCACGCTGTTGCCCAGGATCACGTGATCGCCGATGCGCACGTCGTGCGCCACGTGCGCCTGCACCATGATCAGGTTATCGCTGCCGATGGAAGTGACCAGCCCGCCGCCCTGGGTCCCGCGATGAATAGTGACGAACTCGCGGATGCGGTTGCGGTGGCCGATGCGCGTTTCGGCGCGCTCACCTTTGTACTTCAGGTCCTGCGAGGCCACGCCTACCGTGCTGTAAGGAAAAAAGACGTCATCCTCGCCGATCCATGTGGGGCCTTCCAGGTAGAGGTTGGCCATCAGCCGCGTGCGGGCGCCGATTTCCACTTCCGGCCCCACCACGCAGTAAGGGCCGATTTCGGCGCTTTCCGCCACGCGCGCCCGCGCGTCGACGATCGCGGTCGGATGAATGGGCATCGGCTACGCCTGGGCGGGGCCGGTTTCTTCCTTGTCCGCCAGCTTGCACATCACTTCCACTTCGGCCACCACCACGCCATCCACCGTGGCTACGCCGGCCATCTTGGCTACGGTGGCCTTGCGCTTCAGCACCTTCATTTCCATGCGGAGCACGTCGCCCGGCACCACCGGCTTGCGGAATCGCGCGTTCTCCACCGCAACCAACAGCACCAGCTTGCTATGCCGGTCGGGGATCGACTTCAGCACCAGCACACCGGCAGTCTGTGCCATGGCTTCGATGATCAGCACGCCCGGCATGACGGGGAAATCCGGGAAATGGCCGGTGAAACACGGTTCATTGTGGGTGACGTTCTTGATGCCGACCACGCGCTCGGCTTCTAGCTCCACAATGCGGTCCACCAGCAGGAACGGGTACCGGTGCGGGAGAATGTCCCGGATTTCATTGATATCCAAAATGGCCATGGAACTGAGTATTATAACAGCCGTGGATTCGATTCTACGGCAATTGAAGGGCTACCAGGCGGAAATTGTGGAACTGATCGGGCGATTTGTCGAGTGCGAATCGCCTAGCGACGATCGCGCGGCGGTGGACCGGTTCGTCGATCTGGTTTGCGACACGCTGGCGCCGGTGGCGCGGCTGAAGACCGTTGCCGGCGGGCGCTTCAGCCGTCACCTGCTCGCCGAAATGAAGCTGCCCGGGCGCGGGAAAAGCGGACAAATTCTGGTGCTGGGCCACTCGGACACGGTCTGGCCCGTGGGTACGCTGCGCAGCATGCCATTGCGGAATTACCGCGGCCGGGTGTGTGGGCCGGGCGTGCTGGATATGAAAGCCGGGATAGCGTTTTTCGTTTTCGCCGCGCGCGCGCTGCGCGAGATGGACTTGGCCGTCTCCTCGCGGGTGCTGTTGCAGCTCAATTCCGATGAAGAGGTCGGCAGCGTGAGCTCGCGCGCGCTTACGGAAGAGAACGCGCGGCGCAGCCACACCGTGCTGGTGCTCGAGCCCGGCACCGGCTTGGAGGGTAAGCTCAAAACCGCGCGCAAAGGGGTCGGCGTGTTCACCGTGACGGTGCGCGGTAGGGCCTCGCACGCCGGCGTGGATTTCGAAGCTGGCGCCAGCGCGGTGCTGGAACTGGCGCGGCAAATCGACACCATCGCCGGGTTCACCAATCTCGAGCGCGGCATCACCGTGAATGCGGGCGTGATCGCCGGCGGTACGCGCTCGAATGTGGTGGCGGCCGAAGCGCGCGCCGAAGTGGATATCCGCGTGGCCCACTTGCGTGACACCGTGCCGCTCGAACGAAAATTCCGCGCGCTCAAGCCCTTCGACCCGCGCTGCACCATCGCCGTGAGCGGCGGCTTGAACCGCCCGCCGCTCGCACCGAGCGCCGTAGGGAAGCGGCTGTTTCGGACGGCGCGCAAACTGGCGCTCGAGTTGGGAATCGAGTTGGAGGAATCCTCGAGCGGCGGCGGCTCGGACGGCAACTTCACCGCGGCTTTGGGCATCCCTACGCTCGACGGTCTGGGTGCAGTTGGCGAAGGCGCCCACGCCGCGCACGAAAGCATCCTCATCAACCGGATCGCCGATCGCACGGCGCTGCTCGCCAAGCTGCTGCTGGCGCGGTAGGACAGACGATCGGTCTTTGTCGTCTGTCTAGGCTTGTGCTATGTCGAGATACGACAGACCACCAAAGGCGATGGTCCGTCCTACCTCGGCGGCGCAGTCACGCGCCTTACTCCCCCACCACCGTAACTGTCTTATCCGACTTGACGTCTGCTGACGAACTGCCCACCATCAAGCTCACCTGGTCCGCTTCCACTTCCCAGCGCTGTCTGGCCATGTCCCAATAGGCCAGCGTCTCCGCTTTCAGCGGCAGCACAACCGTGCGTGTCTGGCCGGGTGCGAGCGTGACGCGGCGGAAGGCCTTCAGCTCTTTGAGCGGCCGATCCACGCCGGAGTTGAGGTGCTTCACATAGAGTTGCACCACTTCATCGCCCCGCCGCTTGCCCGTGTTCGTCACATCCACGCTGACGGTGATCTCGCCCCCGGCGCGCAATGTCGCGGCGCTGGTCCTCAAGTTGGAATACCGGAAAGTCGTGTAACTCAAGCCGAACCCGAAAGGATAGAGCGGGTCGCCCTGGAAATACATGTAGGTTCTGCCGTGGCGTATGTCATAGTCCATCTTGGCCGGAACCTGGTCGAGCGAGCGCGGAAACGTCTGCACCAGCCGGCCGCCGGGGTTGTAGTCTCCGAAGAGAATCTCGGCGATGGCGGAACCTTCCTCCTGCGCGTTGTGCGTGATGTGCAGAATGGCGGGCACGTTCTGCTCGGTCCAATTGATGGCGAACGGAAAACTGGAAACCAGCACCACCACCGTTTTGGGATTGGCTGCATACACCTGTTTCACCAACGCTTCCTGTTCCAGGTCGATCCACTTGCGGTCCATGGCTTCTTTGCCATCGCTCGGCGTGGGGCATTGGGCCCACGGCGCATCGCAGGTGGGATGATTGCCGACGAACACAATCGCCACGTCCGATTGTTTGGCCGCGTTCACCGCGGCATCGTCGTCGTTGTTGGCCGCGTAGTTCACTTTCACCGCGCCGGCTTTGTCTTTGATTCCGTCGAGCGGGGTGATCGTGTAAGGGGGTGTGCCGCTGTACCAGTCCAGCGCCACGCTGTTCGCGCGCGGGCCGATCACCGCGACCGATTTCACCGCATTCCGGTTTAGCGGCAGCAAACCGCCCGCGTTCTTGAGCAGCACGACCGATTCAAGCGCCACCTGTTTCGCCACCGCCTTGTGGTCGCCCAACTTCCAGGCATCCTCATCGCCCTTGATCTTGGTGTAAGCAACCCGCTCGGGAGGGTCGAGCATGCCGAGCTTGATCATCACGCGGAACTCATTTTCGAGCACCGCGTCGATCTCGCGTTCGGTCAGCAGATTCTGCTGGAGCGCTTCACGCACCGCCTTGCCGAAGATGCCGTCGAGAAACTGGTTGATGCCCGCCTTGACCGCACCCGCCGCGGCGTGCGGCATGTCGGCGTAATACTTATGGGCGTTGACCATGCCTCCCAGCGCGCCGGCATCGGTGCAGATGATGCCGTCTTGCCCCCACTCCTTGACGGTAATGTCCCTCAGAATGGGACTGGCCGTCGCGGGGATTCCGTTGATGGCGTTGTAAGCCGCCATGTAGGCGCGCGATCCTCCTCCGATCACGCCCATGCGGAAGGGCACGGAATAATACTCGCGCAGCAGCCGCTCGTCGAAATTGGAAGACGAACTGCCGCGGCGATCCTCGTTGCTGTTGGCCAGAAAATGCTTCATCAGCGAAGCCGTCAGCCAGTACTTCGGGTCGTCGCCCTGCAGCCCCTTGACCATCGCCACTACCATAGTCCCGTTGAAGAACGGGTCTTCGCCGAAACACTCCTCGGTGCGCCCCCAGCGCGGATCGCGGCCCAGGTCGGCATTCGGTGCGCGCACCACCAGCCCGCCGCGGTGCCCGGTCTTGTCGCTCTGATAAATGTAGCGCGTCTCGTAGCCTTCCACGCCGCCCGCTTTGCGCACCAGTTCCGGGTCCCACGTCTCGCCCATGCCGATCGCCTGCGCGAACTGCGTTGTCGGGATCGGCGTCGGCCGGCCCCATCCGCCGGGTCCGCCCAGCGCGAGGCCATGCAAGCCCTCCACGTGGTTCGTGCCGTGAATGCTCAGCGCGGCACGCTGGGATCGGTGCTCAAACAATGAATCTTCTCGTCCACTGTCATCAGCGAGACGATGTTGCGCACCCGCTGCTCAATCGGCAGGTTCGGGTTTTGAAATGGATATTGATACTGCGCAGAGGCGGTTCTCGCGCCCCACGTTGCAAGCAGGCACAACCCCGCAACCAGGCGCATCGTGTTTTTCATGACGATGGCTCCTCGCGATTCCTTCATCAAGATAGTAACCCCGCTACGGCGCAGCCGTCGAGACTGCCGGGCGATATAATCCGGGAATGCTCATTCATCGGACCTGCGCCATGCCGCGCCTCGCTCCTCGTCCTCGCCGTTCCCGCGGAGCCGCAGCGCTCCTCGCCCTCACTGCCATCTTACTGTTCGCCGGGCCGGCTGGCGCACAATGGATTCCACAAAACCCAGTGACGAGTTTTGAGAAACGGGCCGACGCCGTCGTGTTCGCGATGCAAACGGGAGCCCTGCGCGTGGCCGTCTCCACCGATTCCACCTTTCACATCACTTATTCGCCCACCGCCGCTTTCCCGGAACGCCCCAGCGACGTAATCGTCAAGACCTCCTGGCCGGCCGTGCCGTTCACCGTTTCCGAAACACCGCGCGGCGTTTTGATTTCGACCGCCCGCATGCGCGTGACCGTGGACCGCGCCAGCGGTACGCTTGCCTACGCCGACGCCTCCGGCCAATCGCTCGCGCAGCAAGGCCCCAACACGCTGACACCGGTTACCGTGAATGGCGAGAAGACCTATCACGCGGAGGCTTTCATCGGCCTATGGGGATCCACCGAGGCGTTTTATGGGCTGGGGCAGCACCAGTCAGGCGTGTGGAACTATCACGGCGAATCGGTGGACATCGCGCAGGACAACACCAACATCTCAGTGCCCATGCTGCTTTCGAGCAAAGGCTACGGCATCTTTTGGAACAACACTTCGCGCAGCCGCTTCAACAACCGCTTCGTGCATGCGTTGTATATCACCTCGGAAGTCGCCGATTCGATCGACTATTACTTTTTCTACGGGCCGGATTTCGATAAGATCGTCGCCGGTTACCGCGAACTCACAGGCCAAGCGCCGTTGTTCGGACGCTGGGCCTACGGCTTCTGGCAATGTAAGAACAAGTACAAGACCCAGCAGGAACTGCTCGGCGTAGCGCATAAGTACCGCGACCTGCACATACCCGCCGATAACATCGTGCAGGACTGGTTCTGGTGGACCACCATGGGATCATTCAAGTTCAGCGACCAGTATCCCGACCCGAAGGGAATGATGGACGACTTACACGCCATTCACTTCCATCTGATGATTTCCGTGTGGCCGTATTTCTATCCCGGCTCCGACGTTTATACCGATATGGATCGCAAGGGCTTCTTCATCGATCGCACCAAGGTGAAGGCTTATCATCCGCAGGGATCGGCGCTCTACGATGCCACCAACCCGGAAGCGCGTAAGTATTATTGGAATTTGATTGATAACTCCCTTTTCAAGATCGGTGCCGACGCCTGGTGGATGGATACCACCGAGCCCGAAACCGAGGCTCGCGAAGATAGCGTGATGGTGACCAATCATGTCGCCGCCGGCAACGGCGCGCGCTACGCAAACGTCTTCCCGTTGCTCACCACCAAGGCTGTGTACGAGGGCCAGCGCGCCGCCTCCGACCAGAAGCGCGTTTTCATTCTCTCCCGCTCAGCGTTTGCCGGCTCGCAGCGCAATGCGG
>Ga0187848_10000487_pt1 | contig 36241 bp, 50 predicted proteins | sample June2016WEW_4_40_FD_132424 | JGI IMG/M metagenome (GOLD analysis project Ga0187848, IMG submission 132424) | Peatland microbial communities from SPRUCE experiment site at the Marcell Experimental Forest, Minnesota, USA - June2016WEW_4_40 | ecosystem: Environmental > Terrestrial > Soil >... | reverse complement strand
TGACTTACACGGCGCTTAACGAAAAAGTGAGATCGGCCCGAGTAGCAGTCACAAGGCTTGCAAATATTCTCTTACCCCTTTCCTTCCATCAGCCTACAGCCAATCCATGCCCTCCTTCGCCCCTGGCTTTTTGACCCTCGTACGTTATCGTGGAGCCGTAAGGTAGCCCCATGAACGATCTTCCCCTCTCGCCCCAGATGCTCCAGGTCATCGACGCCCTGTCTAGCGGCGCGAACCTCACCGATGCCGCCGCTCGAGCCGGCGTCCATCGCAACACCATCGCCAATTGGCGTCGCAATGTCCCGCCGTTCCAGGCGGCGCTACAGCAAGCCGAGTCCGACCGCGATCTCCTCTTCCGCGAACGCGCCGCGGAACTCGCCGACCTGGCCTTCGCTTCCCTCCGCGAGATACTCGCGGATCCGAAATCCTCTCCCTCCGTGCGCCTCAGGACCGCACTTTCATCATCCAAACCGCCCTGGGCCAAACCCCTGCCAAGGCCGCTAAGCCGCTTGTCCTCAATAATCTGTCCGCTCGCCCGTTTGCCTCAAATCCGCCTGTGCCCCCACAACCGGATCAGGAGGTAGAACCTGAAAATCTGTACAAAAATGCACAACAGCCCTACCGCCGCTCTGCACCCAAGATCGGCCGTAACGAGCCGTGCCCCTGCGGCAGCGGCAGAAAATACAAGCGCTGCTGCCTATTGAAACCTCAAACCGCCGCCGCCTGAAATGCACAAAAATGCACAACAGCACGGCGGAAACCGGGCCGCACCCGGTCCATTTTGAGAAAATAGGAGGGTACGAAGGAGTGAATAGCCTGCGCGGCTACCGGAGCCCCAGAATCTACTCACCTCGAGAGGTGGTGACGCCGTGAAGCCTGGGAAGGAATTCGACTGTGTCGAGATGAAGGCGGAGATTCAAGAGCGGCTACTGCGCGAAGTTGCCGAATTGGGTGAGGAGGAAGCCGAAAGGCGACGGGCGGAGCGCTTGTCGCGCGATCCGATTTTGGGCAGCTTCTTGCGAGCAAAGATGGCCGATGGCAACGGATCCGCCGAGCGGACGCCAGCCGCCTGAATCCCACAGCCCGCATGAACAACAGTACTTGCCAGGCGGTCGGGCGCCAGGCATCGCCCTGCTGGTCCTCAACCGTCAGGCGATTTCGTTGGAGGGGGTTGGGATATGCACCGGCAAGATCGCCGGCGCTGCTGGCGGTTTGGGCAAGTTTGGGCGGATCTGCGATCCTCGCGGCTCTGGAACGCCGGCTGGATAGCCGCGGCTTCACCGGCTAAAGCCGGCGCCACCTGGCCCGCGGCTTTGACTCGCGGCGGTTGGGAAGGTTCGGGATGAGGGCGCTGCGGAACGCCCGAAGGCGCGCCCCCGCCCCAGGTTGGTAACATGAAAATAGCTCCCGAAATGGATCCGCACAACGTAGATTTGAAGCAGACCATCAATCTGCCCAAGACAGCCTTTCCCATGAAGGCCAACCTGCCGCAAACCGAGCCAAAGCTGGTCGCGCGGTGGGAGAACGAAAACCTTTACGCGGCCATTCGCGCCAGCCGCACCGGGCGGCCGACCTATATCCTGCACGACGGGCCGCCTTACGCCAACGGGCGCATTCACCTGGGAACCGCCTTCAACAAAATCCTGAAGGATTTCATGGTGAAATCGAAGACCATGGCAGGCTTCGATTCCCCCTACGTGCCGGGCTGGGATTGCCACGGGCTGCCGATCGAAATCAAGGTGGATTCGGAACTGGGCGCCAAGAAAGCTCACATGCCGGCCGTCGAGATCCGCCGCGCCTGCCGCAAATACGCCGAGAAGTACATCGGCCTGCAGCGCACCGATTTCAAGCGCCTCGGCGTGCTTGGGCAATGGGACGATCCGTACCTGACGATGAGCGCCGAATACCAGGCAACCATCGCCGGCGCCTTCGTGGAGTTTCTCGATCGCGGCTACGTGTACAAAGGTCTCAAGCCGGTGCACTGGTGCATCAAAGACCGCACCGCGCTGGCCGAAGCCGAAGTGGAATACCAGGATCACGAAAGCCCGTCCATCTGGGTGCGCTTCCGCTTGACCTCGGATCCCGCCTCAATCGATCCGGCTCTCGCCGGCCGCGAGGTCTACGGTTTGATCTGGACCACCACGCCGTGGACCATTCCGGCCAACATGGCCATCGCCTTCCATCCCAAGTACGAATACGTGGCTGCGGAAGTGGCCGGCGCGGTGTACATCGTGGCGGCCGAGCTGCTCGAGGCGACCGCGGCCAAATGCGGATGGAGCGAGCCGCGCATCATCGCGCGCTTCCCCGGCGCCAGACTCGAGCGCGCCGTCTTCCGCCATCCCTTTCTGGAGCGTGATTCGCTGGGAATCCTGGCCGATCACGTCACCCTCGAGCAAGGCACCGGCGCCGTGCACACGGCTCCCGGCCACGGCCAGGAAGACTACGTGGTTGGGCGGCAATACGGTATCGAGGTGTATTGCCCGGTGGATGCGGCCGGGCGCATGTTTCAAGCTCCGGGCGCCGCCGGCGCACTGCCCGAGGTGCTGCTGGGCAAAACCGTGTGGCAGGCCAATCCGGTCGTCATCGAGCTTTTGCAAGCCCACGGCGCGCTCTGCGGCGCCGAGAAGGTCGCGCATTCCTATCCGCATTGCTGGCGGTGCCATCAGCCGGTGATCTTTCGCGCCACCGAGCAATGGTTCATTGGAATGGACCGCAACGGCTTCCGCGACGCCGCCCTGAAGGCCATCGGCGGCGTGGAATGGATGCCGGAGTGGGGGCGCGAGCGCATTTCCAATATGGTGGCCTCGCGGCCGGATTGGTGCATCTCGCGGCAACGCGTGTGGGGCGTGCCCATCATCGTCTTTTATTGCGAGGGATGCCGCGAACCGGTTACCGACCGCAAGATTCTGGATGGCATTGTGGCCTTGTTCCGCGAACATTCCGCCGACGTGTGGTACGAGCGCACCGCGGCCGAACTGCTGCCGCAAGGGTTCCAGTGCCCCAAGTGCGGCGGCGGCGAGTTTTCCAAGGAAAGCGACATTCTGGACGTCTGGTTCGATTCCGGATCGAGCCACCTGGCGGTGCTGAATTCCCGCTTCGGGCTGACCTGGCCGGCGGACATGTACATTGAAGGCGGCGATCAATATCGCGGCTGGTTCCAGAGCTCTCTGCTGGTGGGCGTGGGCATCAAGGGCGGATCGCCCTATCGCGCCTCGGCGCTGAGCGGCTGGCTGCTCGACGGCGAAGGCAAGGCCATGCATAAATCGCTGGGCAACGCCATCGAGCCCGACGAAATCATTCGCGAGCACGGCGCGGAGATCATCCGCTTGTGGGCGTCCTCGGTGGAATTCCACGAAGACGTGCGCGCGTCCAAGACCATCCTGACGCGGCTGACCGAAGCCTACCGCAAGCTGCGCAACACGTTTCGATACCTGCTGAGCAACCTCAACGATTTCGACCCGTCCAAGGACGCCCTGGCGGGGGAGGAACTGCAGGAGATCGATCAGTGGATTTTGCAGCGCGCCGAAGATCTCGTGGGGCGCTGTCTGGCGTGGTACGGCGGCTTCGAGTTCCACAAGGTCTACCACAGCGTTTATGCGTTCGCCACGGTAGACTTGAGCGCGATCTACTTCGACGTGCTGAAAGACCGGCTTTACACTTCGGCCGCCAAATCCAAAGCCCGGCGCAGCGCGCAGACCGCGCTCTACCGCCTGCTGGATGCGCTGGTGCGGCTGGTGGCGCCGCTGATGAGCTTCACCGCTGAAGAAGTATGGACCCACATGGGACAGCCGGGCAGCGTGCATACCGCCCTCTTCCCCGCCCCGGCCGAGCTGTGCGCCGGCATGAGCGACGCCGCGCGCGATGGCGCCGCCCACTGGGACCGCCTGATCGGCGTGCGCGACGAAGTTCTGAAGAGCCTGGAGACAGCGCGCCGGGAAAAGCTGATCGGAGCGCCGCTGGAAGCGCGCGTGCGTCTTTCGGCGAACGGCGACCTGTTGCCGCTGCTGGAACAATACGCGCGCGAGTTGCCGGGCTGGTTCATCGTTTCTCAGGTGAGCCTTGAAGCTGCCGCAGGCGACGGGCTAACCGTAACTGTGGAACGCGCCGAGGGCTCGAAATGCGAGCGGTGCTGGAAATATACCACCGACACGGGTTCGGACCCGCGATTTCCCACCATCTGCGCGGCCTGCGCCGCCGCCGTGGAAGAGACCTTGCATGGATGATGAAACGCATGGCTGACCGGCGAACCATAGCCTATGCCGCGGCAGCGGCGATCTTTGTGCTGGACCGCGCCAGCAAGTGGATGGTCGAGCGCTACGTGTCTTTCACCGACGATTACCGGGTCATTCCCGGGCTATTCGATATTGTGCGCTCGCAGAATCGCGGCGTGGCTTTCGGCATCCTGAACGACTCAACCGCCACCTGGCGCACGCTGGGCCTGCTGACCCTTACTTTGGCCGCGGTGGTTGTGGTGGCCGGCATTCTGTGGAAGGCCGAGCGCATGGAGCGGCTGACGCTATCGGGCTTGGCTTGCATTCTGGGCGGCGCGGCGGGGAATGCCTTCGACCGTCTGATTTCGGGCCAGGTTACGGATTTTCTGGAGCTGTATATAGGTCAGTATCATTGGCCTACGTTCAACGTCGCCGATTCGGCCATCGTGATCGGCAGCGGGTTGTTTCTGATCGACGCGTTGCGCTCCAAGCGGCAAACCGCCAATGTTCCCTGAGATTTTTCACATTTCGCATCCCTTCGATTTCACCCTTCACACCTACGGCGTGCTGGTGGCGCTGGCGTTTCTGGCGGGGTTGTGGATCGCGGGCAAGCTGTCGCGGCGCGCCGGCTTGAACCCGGAGCACGTCACCAACCTGGGGTTGTACTGCGCTCTGGCCGCGATCGCGGGCGCCAAAATCATGATGTTCGCGGTGGACCTCGGATATTACATCGAGCACCCGCAAGAGATTTTCAGCATGGCCACGCTCGAAGCGGGCGGCGTGTTTTACGGCGGATTGATCGCCGCGCTGGCGGTGGCGTGGTGGTACATGCGCAAAACCAAGCTTCCGCCGCGGGAGACCGCCGACGCTTTCGCCCCCGGGATTGCGCTGGGCCACGGCATCGGCCGGCTGGGCTGTTTTTCCGCCGGGTGCTGCTGGGGAGTAAAGACCAGCGTGCCGTGGGCGGTGACATTCACCAATCCGGTCTCGAACACCCTGGTTGGCGTGCCGCTAGGCGTGCCGCTGCATCCCACCCAGCTCTACGAAGCCTTAGCCGAGTTTGCCATTTTCGGCGTTCTCTACGCGCGCGCCCGCACAACGCACGCGCCGGGCGATCTCATCAGCCTCTACATCCTGCTATACGGGGCAGCGCGCTTCGCGGTCGAGTTCTTCCGTTTTCACGACCAAGGCAACCTGTGGGGCGGCCCGCTCGATACGTCGCAATGGATCTCGCTAGGCCTGATGGCGGCCGGCGCGGCGCACTTCGTGGCGGCCAGAAAAAAGCCCGCCCTAAGCGGCAGATAAGGCGCAGCTTCCGTTTGGCAGCTAATGAATCGGCTATTGCAGCCGATAGATACAGCAGGAGACTTTTGCGGGCGATGCAAGCATTTGAGTGGACTGAGAAATGCAGCGTCGGAATTCCCGAACTGGATGCTCAGCATCGCCGCTTGGTCGAGCTCATCGCCGAACTGGTGAACTGCATTCAGTCGGGCGAAACCGGCGGGCAAGCCGCGGCAGCCCTCAAGGAGTTGAATCGGTACGCGGAATCGCATCTGCAGCGGGAGGAGCTGGTGCTCCGCATCCGAGGGTACCCACGCTACGCCGAACATAAAGCCGAGCATGACGACTACCGGGCACGGCTCGCCTATTTGCTAGTCTATTCGGAACGTGGGGATTTCCTGGTCAGACTTTCGAACTTCGTTACCGAATGGTGGCGATTCCACGTGCAGGGCACCGACCAGGAATACGCGCGCTACTTCCGAGCCCAATCGAAGGCGAGCCAAGCCGTGGAGTAGGCCTTTGGCCCGCAAGCGCTAACATAGACACCGTTTCGGAATTACAGTCGCGTATGCAGCAACCGCTCCCTTACGGTCGCGGCTCGGGTGGGACAGACCATCGTTCTTGGTGGTCTGTCAGGCGCTCGCCAAGCCACAACAGCCTGACAGACGACAAAAAACGATCGTCTATCTCACTTGGGTCGGGCGACATCCGGAGTTGGGAGATTCCTCTGGGCCTTCAAATAAAGTCGGCTCGAAGGCCGACTCTGCAAGCCTGGAGGCTCGCGCCACGGGGGGCTCTACTTCGGATAGACCCGAAAGTCGTCGAAGTAGGTAAGGGAATCGTCCATGGCCCACACGCCTACCTTGCCGGGCTCGGTAAAGGTGTGGTCGTACACATCCAAGATCCGGCGATGGTTGACGTAGACCTGGAACCGGGCGCCGTGCACCGCAACCTTCAAAATATTCCAGGCGTTCGGTTCGATATCGTGAGGAACGGGGACGCGCAGTTGCACGCGGCGGCCGTCCTGCACACGGAAGATGGCCACGTTGTGGCGCACCGCATTGGCCAGCGCCAGATAATAATTGCCGGGGTCGCGGTAACGCCAGACCACTCCTCCGATCTGGTCCTCGCGCCCGGCCACGGCCTTAATGCGCACGCTGATGTCGCCATCGCGCAGATTCAGGCCTTCCAGAATAGCGAGCGGGCTTAGGTCGCTTCCGGAAGTGTTGGAAAGGTGAGCCAGGACGTAGGACTGGGTGGGAGCCGAGGCATCGCGCAGCACCTCCCAGCGCGGCGCCATCCCACGCGTCGTCATTGCCACCGACCACCCTGGCGGAACGCGACCCAGGGTATTCGAGTCGAAATTGATCACCGTTCCGTTCGGCCGCAGCAAGCCAAAGGAAAGGAGCAAACTCAAGGGCAACATATTGGCGGCCGGAGTTCCAGACGACCTAGTCTTGTTCACCCATCTTGTTCTATTATTTCACATCGGCCGCGGGATGTGAGCGGGCCTTTGGCCTCGAAGCCGACTCCAAATCCCCTTACGAGCGTTTGGCGCGCAAAGTGTTGGCTAGAGTAGCGAGCAGGATGATGGCGCCGCCCGATGCGGCCCACGGGCCGGGCCGCTCGCCATGCACCAACCAGACCCAGACGGGATTGAGGGCGGGTTCGAGCAGCAGCAGAAGGTTCGCTTCGAGCGCTTTGACGCGGCGCATGGCGCGCGTCACGCACCAGTAGGCGACACCGATCTGCACGACGCCGAGATAGAGCGCGACGGCGGCGTCCGCCCGGGAGACCGAATGCATCGGGAGTGCCAGCGGCAGGGCGGCAAGGCACGCCAGGACATTGCCCATCGCCACCGCGGCCATGCCGGAATCGCCTTCGCGGCGGCTCAGCCAGCGCAGACCGGCCAGTGCCAAGGCGTAGCTGAGACCGCTCGCGGCGGCGAACAGATTGCCGCGCGCCGGGTCGGGCGCGGTGCGCACGGCCGGCTCCGCGCCCACGAAAAACATCGCCAGACCCACGGCCACCGGCGCCATGAAAAGCAGGTCGCCGCGGCGAATGGGCTCGCCCAGCAGAAGCGGCCCGAGCAGGAGCAGGTAGAGCGGCGCGGTGGATTGCAAAAAGATGGCGTCGGCCGCCGTGGTGAGGCGGTTGGCCACCACGAAGAATACCAGCGTCGCGGCATAGACGGCGGCCACCGGAACGATGCGCCAGTTCCAACCGCGGCGCGTTTCCGGCAGCGCGGCCAGCAGCGCCACGGCCGCCACGCCGGAACGGCAACTGGCCATCTGCCAGCCGGTAAGACTGGCCGCCTTCACCGCGACGCCGCCGGTGGAAAACAAGACCGCCGCGGTTACCAGCAGCAGACGGTCACCGAGGCCGGAAGAGGGCAAGGGCTATCCCGCCGGGCTCCAAACGCATTGGGACAAATGTGTCTCCATGGGTATGCTTTGGCGTGAAGCCTTCATTCTACCAAGGTGGGACAGACCCTCGATTTCGGTGGTCTGTCAGACGCTCGCCAGGCCAGCCGCTCGACAGACGACAAAAAACGATCGTCTGTCCCACCCGGGTCGGCTTACGACATCGGGAGCCCGAGTCTCACTCTACGGAACCGTGATGACCACTTTGCCCACCTGCTGATTGGACTCGAGGTACCGATACGCCTCGACCGTCTGCTCGAACGGAAACGTCTTCGCGATCTTGGGAACGAAGCGCCCATCCGCGAGCCGATCGAAGACATATTTCTTGGCTGTCGCGAAGACGCCGGGGTTCTGCGTCACCTCTCCCAGGTAGTAACCGCGAACGCTCAGAGCGTTTCGCAATGCCGTGAATAGCGGAAATGGCGTGGGCTCGCCCGAGAGCAGGCCGTACTGGAAAATAATGCCGCCGTTCGCCGCCGCTTCCGCCAGCTTCTCGATGAAAGGTCCGGCCACGGGATCGAAGGTGAGCCGCGCGCCCTTACCACCGGTGATCTCTTTCACGCGCGCCACATAATCCTCCTCCCCGGTCACGACCACATGGTCCGCGCCAAGGGCCAGCAACTCCGCGCGCTTCGCGCCGGTTCGCGTGGCCGCAATCGCAATCCCGCCTTCGGCCTTCACGATCTGGATCGCGGCCAAACCCACGCTGCTCGAAGCCGCCGGTATGGAGACGAAGTCCCCGGGCTTCACACCGCCCACCATGATCAGCGCGCCATAGGCCGTCAGATACTGCATCCAAATGGCCGCGCCCTGGACCGGGGTCAACTTGGCCGGATACTCGCCCAGTACCCCTACCGGCACAATCGCCTCTTCGCCGAGGCTGCCGTAGCGGTTCATCGAGTACCCTGGAACGGTCGCGACATTCTTTCCGATCCAGCCGCGGTCGACGCCTTCGCCGGTGGCATCCACCACGCCCGCCACTTCGTAGCCGAGACGCGACGGCAGTTCCGGCTGCTCCATGTAGCGGCCGTGGTAATACATCGACTCCGCGCGATTCAGTCCCGCGGCCTGGACGTGCAACTTCACCTCACCCTTGCCGGGCTGCCGGGTGGGCGCGTCCTCGATCTTAAGGTTTTCCGGACCGCCCAGTTGATAGAAACGAACGATTCTTGGCACGAACTCCTCCTGTGCTCATTCGATGGCCGGCGGGCGGAAAAGGGTGCGGATCGAGGAATCTGTTACAGTCAAGGTGGAGAGCATGAACGGGGGTGTAGACGCTGATGCCCCAATCTTTGCCGGGGCCGTTCGATACGGCACGGCTTCCGGCGGCGACCATTGGGCGAACGGCCGGCGAACAGGGTGCAGGAAGCACAGCGCGTTCCGGGTGGGGTAAGCTGGACTATGTGACCGTGGGTTGACGATGCTGACCTTTGGGCGGTTTTTGGCGGAAACGGCGAATCGGGGGGACGTGGTAAACACCTTGTTTGAAGAACGTCTATTCGCTTTGGTTGGGATTTTGCACAAGATCACCGACACATTGACCTCGGAGAACATCCCTCATGAAGTAGTCGGCGGTCTTGCGGTGTTGATTCATGTGGAAGAAGCGAATCCTGAGCACACATCCCTGACTCGAGACGTCGATCTCATGGTTCAACGATCGGATCTGGATCGGATCAAGATAGCCGCCGCGCAACATGGATTTCGTTTTCGTCACGCCGCCGGGGTCGATATGTTGATCTATGGCGATATGGAGTCTGCGAAGAATGCCGTCCACCTGATCTTCAGCGGAGAGAAGGTTCGTCCCCACTATCTTTTCCCTACTCCACCGATCGAGCCTGAACAGAAACACATTCACGGCAAGGAAGTGCGGGTGATTTCCGTCGTGGACTTGGTTCGGATGAAGCTCACTTCGAATCGCGACAAGGATCGGGTTCACATTCGCAGCATGGACGCCGCCGGTCTTGTGACACACGAAGTCGAGCGGCAGCTTACAGGTGAGTTAAAGTCGCGGCTGGAGCACATCAGAGAGACGGAGTAATCCGAAGATAAGAGACGGAGACTCCGTATACTGTTGCGGCCGGGCGCGATGGTTTTGTCTCGGGGCAACCGCTCCTCGACAGTCGTGGCTCTGACTCGAGCGTCGCGCACGTTACCGCAGCAGATCTTCCAACTGGATCTTCGAATCGGTTTTGGCGTCGCGATACTTCACGATTACAGGGGTGTAGACGCTGATGCCCCAATCTCTGCCGGGGCCGCTGGTAACGGCGCGGCTTCCGGCAATTACCACAGCGCCTTCGGGGATTACCAGCGGGTCCTCCTCGCCGGCTCTGTGCACGGTCTGGCGCACCAGGTCATAGACGGGCGTCGAGCGATTGAGGATGGTGCCGGTGCCGAGCACGACCCGGCGCTTCAAAATCGTGCCCTCGTAGACGCCGCAGTTGCCGCCGATCAGGACGTCTTCCTCCACGATCACAGGCATGGCTCCAACCGGTTCGAGCACGCCGCCGATCTGGCTGGCGGCGGAGATATGGCAGTTGGCGCCGATCTGGGCGCAGCTTCCCACCAGGGCGTGCGAATCCACCATGGTGCCGTCGCCCACATACGCGCCCACGTTGATGTACATGGGCGGCATGCAGGTGACCGATTTGCCCAGGTGCGCTCCGCTGCGCACGCTGGAACCGCCGGGGACAATGCGGACGCCATCGCCGGGCACGAAACACCGGGCTGGATAGGTATTCTTGTCGAGGAACGAAAGCCCGCCGGCCGACATATCCACGATGGCGCCGATGCGGAAGCCAACGAGAATGCCCTTCTTCACCCAGGTGTTGACGCGCCAGCCGGTGGGCGAAGCGGGGTCGGGCTCGGCGGCGCGTACCCTGCCTTCTTCCAGGGCGTTGCGAAAGTCTTCGAACAGGCGGATAGCGGCGGCGGAATAGGCGGCAGGCTTTTGGTCGAACAGCCGCTCGATTTCAGCTTGCATCAGCGGACCTCACTTAGTTCGCCGGCAACCGCTCCCTGACGGTCGCGGCTCGGAAAAGCCGCAAAACCGAGCCGCGACCGTCAGGGAGCGGTTGCCGGGACATGTCACTGCAGTTGAAGAATCGGTACTCAGCAGGCCATTAGCTTGCATGCTGCGCGCTTTCCACCGACAGGCCCACCTGTTCCAGCACCTTTTCGATTTTTTCCAGATTGGCGGGCGAGGGCGGCACCAGGGGCAGGCGATAGACCGGCTCCAGCAGTCCCATCAGGGCCATGGCGGCCTTCACGGGGATGGGGTTCGATTCCACGAAGTTCACGTTCATGAGCGGCAGGAAGCGGGATTGAATGGCGCGGGCCGCGGCGAAATCGCCGAGCAGCGCGGCACGCGCCAACTGCGTCATCTCGCGGGGAATTTCGTTGGATGCCACGGAGACGATGCCGCGCCCGCCGAGCGCGATGAGCGGAATGGCGATGGCGTCGTCGCCGGAAAGCACCGAGAAGCCGGCGGGCACTTCGTGCAGCACGTTGGCCATCTGGGAGATGTTGCCGCTGGCTTCTTTCACGCCCACGATATTATCGATCTTGGCCAGGCGCGCCAGCGTGGCCGGCTCCACGTTGACGCCGGTGCGCCCCTGGACGCTATAGACCACGATGGGCAGCGCCACGGCGGCGGCGATGGCCTGGTAATGCTGGAACAAGCCTTCCTGGGTGGGCTTGTTGTAATAAGGAGTAACCGAGAGAATGCCGTCCACGCCCATGTGGCGCAGCTCGCGGCCGAGCTCGATCACTTCGGCGGTGTTGTAGCCGCCGGCGCCAGCCAGCACGGGCAGTTTGCCATTGGCCTCTTCTAGCGTGATTTCCACTACCCGCAAGTGCTCGGCGCTCGTGAGCGTGGGGCTTTCACCGGTGGTTCCGCAGGGCACCAGAAAATCGATGCCGCCATCGATCTGCCGGCGCACCAGGCGCCGCAGCGTGCCCTCATCCAGTGAAAAATCGCGCCGAAAAGGCGTAACCAGCGCTGTGCCGCATCCTGTAAACATGTGCCACCTCCCAAAGTTGTCAGTTTTCAGTTGTCAGTGATCAGCTCCGAACAATACCTCTCCGAACTCGTGAAACCCTTGTTTGCCGGCCACCCACCCCGCGGCCTGGAGCGCGCCGCGGGCGAAACCTTCCCGGCTGCGCGCGGTATGGCGCAGGGTGATGGTATCGGCGGAAGAATCGAAGCCGATTTCGTGGGTTCCGGGATGGGCGCCGGCGCGGTTCGATGCCGTGTTCACGGCTCGCGCATAGCCTGCCCGTTTCATCTCTTCCACCAGCTTCAGTAGTGTACCCGATGGCGCGTCTTTCTTGGTGGAGTGGTGAATCTCCCAGGCCCATGCGCCGTATTCGGGTTGCGATGCCAGCAGGCGCGCGGCTTCGGCCACGATGCGGAAAAAGGCATTGACGCCCACCGAATAATTGGGGCTCCAGACGATGCCGGTCGCGTGGCGCGCGGCGGCCTGCTTCACCGCATCGAGATGTTCCAGCCAGCCGGTGGTGCCGATGACAAGGTTCACGCCCAGCGCCGCGATGCCTTCCGCGTTGCGGCGCACGGCCGAAGGAATGGAGAAGTCGACAGCCACATCGACGCCACGGAAATTGTCCGCCGTCAGGCCTTCGAAGTTGGCATTGTTGTACTCGTCCAGCTTCAAGGCCACGGCGAAGCCGTACTCGGGCGCGAGCTGCTCGACGAGCTTGCCCATTTTGCCATAGCCGACGATGGCGAGGTGGAGGGGTTCAGGGGGCATGGGTGACACACCTTCTGCAGAAATGTGGCGCACGCACTCCTGCGTGCCGCGTCGATACTTTTGTCGACGCCCGTGTTACCGAGGAGCGCAAGCGTCGAGTGGAGACTCGACGCGGCACGCACGAGTGCGTGCGCCACGTCTTGAGCCGATGCTCCCTATACATGCACCGCCTCGGATTTTTCGAACACTGCCGGGTCGAGCTCGGCAAAGAACTCGCGATGCAGCGCGGCCACGGCTACGGCGAGGTCGGCTTCGGCCACCACGAAGCTGATATTGAGCAGCGAACCGCCTTGCGAAATCATGCGAATGTTGATGCCATCGAGGGCGTTGAAAACGCGCCGCGCCACTCCGGGAGTATAGCGGATATTTTCGCCCACCAGACAGACGATGGCCTGCCGGGCTTCGATGCCGGTTTCGGCAAACTGGCGCAGATCGGCGAGAATTTCCTCGAGCCGCGACGGGTTGTCGATGGTCAGCGAAACGCTCACCTCGCTAGTGGCAATCATATCCACCGAGGTTTCGTAGCGGTCGAAGACTTCGAAAATGCGGTGCAGGAAGCCGTGCGCCATCAACATGCGCGTGGAGTGAATATTGACCAGCGCGATGTTCCGCTTGCAAGCTATGGATTTCACCGCGTTGCCGCAATGCACCGCCTGGCTGACGATGCGCGTGCCTTCCACTTCGGGGCGGCGGGAATTCAAGATCAGCACCGGAATGTTCTTGGCGATCGCCGGCAACACGGTGGCGGGATGGAGCACCTTGGCGCCGAAGTAGGCCAGCTCGGCGGCTTCGTCGAAAGAGATGCATTTGACGCGATGGCCGCCGGACAAGATGGTGGGGTCGGCGGTGAGCATGCCGTCCACGTCGGTCCAGATCTGGATTTCCTCGGCGTCGATACCGGCGCCCACGATGGAAGCGGTGAAGTCGGAACCGCCGCGGCCCAGCGTGGAGGTGACGCCATCTTCGGTGGCGGCGATGAAACCGCCCATCACCACCACGCTCAGTTCCGCCAAGGGACGGACGTGCTGGGCCAGCAGGGCGTAGGTTTGGGGAAACAGCGGCGCGGCCTGAGTGTGACGCCGGTCGGTGACGATCACGTCGCGCGAATCGACATGCACGGCGTTCATGCCGAAGTAGCGGAAGGCGAGGGTGACGATGTAGCTCGACAGGCGCTCGCCGTAGCTCGAAATGGCGTCGATCGAGCGCGGCGTCAATTCGCCCAGCACCGCCAGGCCTTTCACCAATTCGGTGAGCTCTTGGAAATGGTCGTCGAGGGTGCGGTCGAGCTCCGAGCGCGCGGCCAGCGGCACTACCTGGCGGGCTTCGCGCGAATGGAAATCGCGCAGGTCGTGCAACTGGCGAATGTAATCTTCGCGCTTGCCGTGGATGGCGGTCTGGGCGATGGCCAAGAGCTTGTTGGTGGTCTTGCCCATGGCCGAAACAATTACCACCGGGCGGCGCGGCTCGCGCGCTTTCACGATTTCCGCAACCCGCTCGATCGCGGCGGCCGATTCCACCGAGGAGCCGCCGAACTTCATCACAATCATCAGTCCAGCATCCCTTCCGAGTGGATCAGCTCGGCATTGAGCACGGCCGCGCCGGCCGCGCCGCGCACGGTGTTGTGGCTGAGCGCGACGAATTTATAATCCAGCACCGGGCAAGCGCGCAGCCGGCCAACGAAGGCGGCCATGCCGCGCTCGCGTTCGGCGTCCTTGCGCGGCTGCGGGCGGTTGGCTTCTTCCATGTAGATCACCGGCCGCTTCGGCGCGCTAGGCAGCTCGCGCTCCTGCGGCACACCGCTGAAGGAATCGAAGGCTGCGCGCAGATCGGCCTCGGCGGGTTTCGACGATAGCTCCACCGACACCGTCACGGTATGGCCATCCACCACGGGCACGCGATTGCAGTGGGCGCTGACTTTGGCGGCCAGGGGCTCGACCCGGTCGCCGCGAAATTCGCCCAGAATTTTCTGCGTCTCCTGCTGCATTTTCTCTTCTTCGCCGCCGATGAACGGAATCACGTTGCCGACGATGTCCATGGAAGCGACGCCGGGATAGCCCGCGCCGGAGATGGCCTGCAGCGTGGTAGCAACCACCTTGGTAATGCCGAACCGCTTAAGCGGCGCGAGGCCCATGGTCAGGACCACGGTGGAGCAGTTGGGGTTGGTGACGATTTGGCCTTTCCAGCCGCGCACGCGCTGCTGGCGCGGAACCAGCTTGAGGTGATCGGGATTGATCTCCGGCACCAGCAACGGAACGTCGCTTTCCATGCGGTGATTTCTGGAGTTCGAGACCACCACGTGGCCGGCCGAAGCGAAGGCGCGCTCGATCTCGGTGGCGACGGAAGCGTCCATGGCCGAAAATAGCAGGCGCGGCGCGTTGCCGGGTTGGCAGTCTTCGACCGTGAGATCGGCCACCGAATCGGGCACCACGCCCAGGTGCCATGTCATGGCGTCGCGATACTTCTTGCCGGCCGAGCGGTCGCTGGCCCCGAGCCACTTCAGGTCGAACCAGGGGTGGCCTTGGAGAAACTTGATGAAATGCTGCCCCACCATGCCGGTGGCGCCCAGAATGCCTACTTCGATGCGCGTTTGCATAATTCCTTTACCATGCGTCGATAGATTTCGACGGCTTCGACGAGTTGCGCCTTTTCCACCCGCTCTTCGAGCGTGTGGGCCACGTGAATGGAACCGGGGCCGATGAGAAACGGCTCGCCCCAGGCGCCGCCGAACGCCGGGATATCGGTAGTGAATGCGACCACGGTGGTGGGCATGCCGTCGAGCGCGTTCATCCGTGCCGCCGGTATTTCGATCACCTCGCGCAGCTCGGCCAACCCCGCGACGGCGGCGGCCAGGGCCTCTTTGGTTGAGGTGGAATCGCCCACCAGGCGGATGAGGATTTCGGCGCGCGCCTCATCGGCAATGACGTTGGGGGCGCGGCCGCCGGAGATGGTTCCGATGTTGAGCGTGCTCGCGCCCAGCAGCGGATCGGCCGGCAGCGGAATGCGGCGAATGCGTTCGAGCGCGTCCAGGAGCTTGTCGATGGCGGACTCGCCCAGCTCGGGGTAAGCCGAATGCGCCATTTTGCCGGCCGCGGCGACTTCATAGCGCAGCACGCCCTTCGAGCCGAGCGCCAGCTTGTTCTCGGTGGGCTCGCCGTTGACGATGTAGCGTGAGCCGCGCGGTGTAACGGCGGCGTGATAGGCGCCGGCGCTATTGCGCTCCTCGCCCACCACAAGCAGCAGCCCGAAACCGCGTTCGCCGGCCTCGAGCAGGTTCTGGACCGCGTGAATCATGGCGGCGATGATACCCTTTGCGTCGCAGGCGGCGCGGCCGTAGATGTAAGTTTCGTCCTCGCTCGATTGGAAGAACGGCGGCACGGTATCCATGTGGGTCGAGAGTGTGACCAGGGGGGGCTCTCCCCACGAGGCGAACAGGTTGAACCGGCGCGGCTCGACCTCCATGCGCTCGAGCTTGCCGCCGTAGCGGGCCGCCAGGAGCGCCAGGTAGTCGCACAGGTAGTTGCCCACCCGCTCTTCATTCAGGGTGATGGATTCGATATCGACCAGCGCGCGCGTGAGCTCGAAGACGTCCATAATGACGACCAGACTTAACTATAAAGGAGGAGGCGTAAGGAGAGGAAAGGCAGCGCGCGAGGCAGCGTGCCTTCGATCCCGATAGCGCTCCACCCGATTGGGCACCGGGTGACAGTGAGCCGGTATTAGCCGGACTCCCCAACCCTGGGACGCTGCACTCGCCCCACGATTTCGGCGGAAACGGAAAAGACCCCTTTGGACCGGACGTCCGCAGCGCAAACGGAACCGCCGCCCGGCCTACTGATGGTCACCGCACCTCTACCGTGAAAGCTCCAGATTAACGGAAGGGGCGAGGGCAAGTCAAATGGGCCGGTGTCTCGGGGTTCGAGTCCTACCTGGGGAGCCAAAACGAAGGCGCCGGTCGATGTGCCGGAGTTTTGTGCGCTTGTGCTAATATGTTGTTGTGCGAACGACGATCGACATTTCCGATGAAGCCTACTACATCGCCAAGGCCATCGCCCGGGATCGGAACCGCAGCCTCGGACGAGTGGTCGGCGACCTCATTCTGCAATCGTCGAAAGGGGCGAAGGGCGCGTCCATAAAGATGAGCGATTACGGTTTTCCCACTTTCCGTTGCACCCGGCCCGTGTCCACCGAGGACGTCAAGGCTCTCGATGACGAAGAGTAAGGTTTACCTGCTCGACCCCAATGTCCTCATCGCGCTGGCGACGCCCGAACACAGTCTAAACGCGCGCGCGGCGGCGTGGTTCCTCAAGGGGCATCGGTTTGCAACATGCCCCATCACACAAGGCGCGCTTTTCCGCTTCCACCTGCGCGCCGGTGTGGAGGCGACGGCGGAATCCGCAAAGCTTCTTCTCGAATCCATTGCCTCCCTCCCGCGGCACGAATTCTGGCCGGACGATGTTTCTTATCTCGACATGCCAACTACGGGGATCGTCGGGCATAGGCAGGTCACTGACGCTTACCTTGTGCTGTTGGCGCGGAAACACGGCGGTTCGGTAGCCACGATGGACCGGGCGCTGGCTGCCGTTCACGCAGGAACCACACTCCTCGAGTAGCTCCCTTCTGCTCTGCGAATCGGCATCGCTCCTCAGGCGGCCGCGAGTGCTTGCACCCGCCGGAAAGCCGCATCGAGCGCCGGCGGCGGGTCGAACAGCAAAGCTGGAAACGTGTCCAGAGTGGGGAGCCCCGGTGCCAATCCAGTTTCGCCATAGGGCGATTCTGTTCTTTTTGCTCTGAGACTTGCCGGGTCGAGCGCTCGCTGGAACGATCAATGCCGTCGAAGGCCTCGGCGAATGAGTCGCTGCCGGGTCGTGTTAAAATGTTACAGTCGATGGAAAGCCCCGCCCCGCACGGCGTTTACGAGATTCTGGCCCAGTGGGACAGCGAGGCTGGAGTCTGGGTGGCAGAAAGCGACGACGTCCCTGGCCTGGTTGCCGAGGCCGACTCACCCAATGTTCTGGCTCAGAAACTGAGAACGCTCATCCCCGAGTTGCTGGAGTTGAACGGCGCCCCGAGCGACCGGACGGCGCGGTTTCACGTACGGTACCAACACGAAGATAGCGATGTCCTGGCCTTTTGATGGCCAGTTACACACCGAAAGTCAAGGAGATCCTCCGCGCCCAGGGATGTCGCTTTGAGCGACCGGGCAGAGGAGACCATGAAATCTGGTACAGCCCGATCACGCAGCGGCGTTTTCCTGTAGACCAGAAAATCCTGTCCCGGCACACCGCGAACGCAGTGCTGAAGCAGGCCGGTATCGCGAAGCACTTCTGACCTGCATGGAAACCAGCCGCCGCACAATCCCACGGAACCGGTGCCGAAAGCTGGTAAATTAAGGGATGAAACAGCCATGGTGGTGCGCATTCGTTTCGGCAGAGGAGTGAAGGTCAGCCGGAAACGCCGCAAGAATCAACGCGTGGCGCTGGCCGTGGCAGCGCTGCTCACGCCGGCCGCCTTTCTGGCGTTGGTGCTGGGCTTATGGCAGATTGCGGCGGACCTCAGTTTTGCTTCGAATTTCGCAATCTCGAGCGGCTTGTTCTCTCACTGGCACGTGTGGGTGGGCGCCGCGGCGTTGCTGCAGTTCTGCGCCTACCGCTTGAACCGGTACGGGAAAAGCGGCGACCCGGCGGCATCTTAACTTCAGTGACGCATCTGTTATCCTAGCCGTAGAGACCCGCCCATGCGTTACAGCCAGTACTCGTATCGCCGATCTTCATTATTCGGGTACTTCCCCACTGGAATTCGATGGCTGCTGATCAGCAACACGCTGGTCTTCCTGGTGTACTTCCTGGGGGGGAGCGCGCTGCACAACCACCTGACCGTGCTCTTCGCCCTGATACCCGAGGCGGTCGTACGGCTGTTTTTCGTCTGGCAACTGTTTACGTACATGTTTCTGCACGGGGGCATCACGCACCTGCTCTTCAACATGCTTACGCTGTGGATGTTCGGGATTACGCTCGAAAGGGACTGGGGGACGCGCCGGTTCCTCAAATACTATTTTCTGTGCGGCATCGCGGCCGGCGTGTGCGTGCTTGCGGCGAACGTCGCTGTTGGCGATTGGCAAACGCAGACCATCGGCGCTTCAGGAGCTATTTTCGGCGTGCTGGTGGCGTTTGGCGTTCTGTACCCCAACCAGACGGTGCTGATGGGCTTCCTGTTTCCGATCAAGGCCAAGTACATGGTCATGATCTACGCCGCCATCGAACTGCTGTTGACCTTGGGGCCGAACACGGGCGTGAGCACGGTGGCGCACCTGGGCGGAATGGCCTTCGGTTACCTGTACCTGAAGCGCCGCATGCCGGCGGTGCATTTGCCGGATGTGCGCGGCGCCTGGCGGCAGTACCGGCTGGGCCGCGCCAAAAGGAAATTCCAGGTTTACATGCGCAAGCATGGCGGCCGCGACCCCTGGTCGAATTAAAAAGCCAATAGCCACGGATGGACACAGGTACACACGGATAACCTGTTTCGTTTTCTTATCCGTGTTCATCCGTGTCCATCCGTGGCTAAATTCCTTCGCACATTTTGAAGGCGGTCGCCGAAGCAACCATTTAGCCCCTGCCCTCGCCGGTGGGATAATGGCCGCATGGCACTCACCAATGGAAAATTGCGCCGCATGAAGGCACTGGCGAACGAAAATGGCGTGATCGCGGCGGCCGCCATGGATCAGCGCGGCAGTCTGCAGAAATCTCTCGCCGCGGCCCGGCATGTGGCTACTCAGGAAATCACGCCGGAGCAAATGAGCGAATTCAAGGTCGCCGTCAGCAAAATCCTGACGCCCCACGCCAGCGCGATTCTGCTCGATCCGGAATTCGGATTGGAAGCGGCCGCGGCGCGCGGCAAGAACGCGGGCCTGCTGCTGGCTTATGAGCTGAGCGGTTACGACAACTCCCAGCCCGGCCGCCTGCCGGACCTGCTGCCGCACGTCTCGGTGAAGCGCATCGTGGATTGGGGCGCGGACGCGGTCAAGATTCTGATTTACTACAACCACCACGAGGACAGCGCCGTTAACGACATCAAGCATGCATTCATCGAGCGGATCGGCGCCGAGTGCGAGACCTACGAGATTCCGTTCTTCCTCGAATTTGTGGGTTACGACCCGGCTGGCGGCGACGAAAAAGGGCCGGAGTACGCGCGCGCGAAACCGGAGATTGTCAAGCACAGCATGGCCGAGTTTTCGAAGCCCCAGTACCGCGTGGACGTGCTCAAGGTGGAGGTGCCGGTCAACGCCGAATACGTGGAAGGGTCCAGCGTTTTCAAAGGGCAAAAAGTGTACAGCCGGCAGGAAGCTCTGGCGCATTATCGCGAAGCCGCTGCGGTGGCGGCCCGGCCCTTCATCTACCTTAGCGCGGGCGTGGCCAACGCCGTGTTCACCGAATCGCTCGAGATGGCGGGGGAGGCGGGCACCGATTATTCAGGCGTGTTGTGCGGCCGCGCCACCTGGAAAGACAGCATCCCGGTTTACGCGCGCCAGGGGGTGAAGGCCCTCGAAGATTGGCTGGAGAAGGACGGCGTGAAAAATATCGAAGCCGTCAACCATGCCATCCGCTCGGCTAAGCCATGGTACGCCAAGCTGGGGATCTCCGTTCCGGCGTAGTGCGAGATCGGACAGACTCTGGGGCAGGCCCTCGGCCTGCGGCGGCCTCCCAGGTGGCCCGCCGCGCCAGAGTATCGGAATGCCTATCCGGAAAGGCACACCTCTGCCCACTAAATCGGCTTGGGCACAAAGTGGGACAGACGATCGTTTTTTGTCGTCTGTCGAGCGCTGCGGCCCGGCGGAAGACCGACAGACCACGAAAAGCGATGGTCTGTCCCACCGCTGCCTTATCCGCCCAAGCGCTCGGTGAGGGTCACCGGCGTTCGCAGCCGGAAAGTGATGCGGGTTTCGGTTGGCAGCGTGGCCGGCCGGGTGCGCGAAACCGCCACGCCGACACCCCCGGCGCCGGCGCCCGCACCGGCTCCAATCGCCGCGCCTTTGCCGCCGCCCACCATTCCCCCAATCACCGCGCCCAGCACGGCGCCGCCCGCTATGGTTTCGACGTCCGCGTTGCGGTTGGGTTCGGCGTGCTTCTCAAAGCTGTCGGTATGAATGGCGACTTGCTGGCCGTCGGAGGTATTCAGGCGGGTCAGTTCCACGGCCATGGCGGCGGCGTTGCCCAGCTTGCCGGGATTCGAAGCCACGACCCGGCCCTCCACCCGCGCGCCCCGCTCGGCAATCACGAAGCCGTCTACCACCAGCTCGCGGTCGAGCGTGGCGACGAACGCATCGCCGGGAGCGTTCCGGCCCGACGAGAGACCATCCAACAGGCGTACCGAGATCAATAGCCCGGCGTTCAGCGTCACCGTGTTGGGCGTTCGTTCAGGCGGAACCGGAACCGGAGTCGGGTTCTCCGGCGCGGGCGGGTCGGGTGGAGCGGCCGGGCTCAAAGCCGGTGGCGGCGCCGGCGCGGTTGCGGGCGCCACAGGTTCGGGATTGGCGGCGGGAGCCGGCGTGGTCGGGCTTGTACTGTCGGCCGCAACCGCCGGCGGAGGATCGCTGGGACGAGCCCAGACGACCACGTGGGCGGGCGGCTCCTGGGCGGCCACCGTGCGCGGGTAGAAGGGCGATGGCCGCGCTTCGTGCCACACACGAGCCGCGGCTGGCGCGGCCCTGGCCGGGCGTCTGGGGGCCGGAGATGGTGCCAACACCGGTGCGGGCTGGGCGGCGGAATCGGCCGCGGTCAACTCCAACGGCGCCGGCGTCACCGCGGGCGCTGGCGTGGCGACTGGCACCGGATCGACGGCCGCAACCGGGCTCGGCGCGGCCGGGTAGGTCTGTACCTGGTTCTCCGCACCCTCATGCCGCAGCGCCACCACACGCATTACCGCGGCGCCGCCCAAGGCGCCGGCAAGCACCAGAATTACGATATTCACTGGCCGCATAGTTAGCCCTCGTGACTGATGGACGCCTCGACCCAAAGTTCCGTTTCTTCGCCGAAAACGTTAAAATCTAATCATCTGCGCGGTTTCATGATTCCTTTTCCCAGCCATTTGTCGATTGGCAACGTGCGTATCGCCCCGGCCACGGTATTGGCGCCGATGGCCGGTGTTACCGATACCGTGTTCCGGCGGTTTATCCGCAATTTGAGCGGCTGCGGGCTGATCATGACCGAATTCACCAGCTCGCACGGGGTCAGCGCGTCCGTAGGCCGCAAGCCCACCAGGACCCTGCGTTACCTGTCTTTCGCCCCGGAAGAGCATCCCATTTCCGCGCAATTGTTCGGCGCCGACCCCGACGTCATGGCCGATGCCGCGCGCGTTTGCCAGGACCTCGGCTTCGACCTCCTCGACATCAATTTCGGCTGCCCGGTGAATAAGGTCGTCAAGTGCAACGGCGGTTCTGGCCTGCTGCGCGACCTGCCGCTGGTGGAGCGGCTGCTGCGCCAGGTGCGGCAAGCCATCTCGATCCCTTTCACCCTGAAATACCGCGCCGGCTGGAACGACAAGGAACTGGTGACTATTCGCATGGCTCGCCTGGCCGAGGAATGCGGCCTGGATGCCATCGCCCTGCACCCTCGCACACGCGAGCAGGGCTACAGCGGACAAGCCGATTGGAGCCGCATCGCCGAAGTGAAAGCCGCGGTGAAGATTCCGGTGATCGGAAATGGCGACATCGTCACACCCGAGGATGCCGTCCGCATGGTGCGCGAAACCGGCTGCGATGCGGTCATGATCGGCCGCGCGGCCAGCTCCAATCCGTGGATCTTCCGCCAGCTTGCCGAGTATCTAGAAACCGGCCAGTACCAGCAACCGACCGAAGAGGACCGCTATCTCATCATGCGCTGCTATTACCAGATGCTGATCGAAGGCGCCGAGCGCGACGCCACCGGAAAGATGAAACAGTTCGCGACTTACTTCACCCACGGCGTCCGCCACGGGGCACAGCTTCGCGCCGCCATCTACCATGCCATGGAACCGGCGGCCATTCTCGACCTGGTAGACGAGTTCTTCCACTCGCAAGCCGTGGTCCAGTACGAAAAGGTCCAGTGAAACAAGTCCAGTTAATTACAGACGGGGCGTGCATCGGCAACCCCGGCCCCGGCGGATGGGCGGCAATCCTTCGTTACGGCGAGCGCAAGAAGGAGATCTGGGGCTCGGAGCCGCACACCACCAACAACCGTATGGAGCTGACCGCGGCGATCGAGGGGTTGCGCGCGTTGAAAGAAGATTGCGCGGTGAAAGTGGTGACGGATTCCCAGTATCTGAAGAACGGTATCACAACCTGGATTCACGCTTGGAAACGCAAAGGCTGGATGACCGCGGGCAAGAAACCGGTAGTGAACCAGGACCTGTGGCAAGCGCTCGACGAACAGGTAACCCGGCACAAGACCACCTGGACCTGGACCAAAGGCCACTCTTCGCATGCCGATAACAACCGCTGCGACGAGCTGGCCACGCGCGCGGCCAGGGAGCAGAACTCGAACGCCGGCGCCGCCACCAAGGCCTGAGGGTCGCCCTTGCTACAGGTATCGTTCGCGTAGGATTCTGGCGTGGTGCGCGAAGTGCCCCGCGGCGATAAACGCCATGGCTCGCACGGTGAAAGTGTTGTCGCTGGCGATGCCGGTTCTCAGCCACGCGCCGGGCGGCATATTGGCAAACAGCGCCATGGTGGCGAGGCGGACGCGCCGGAACTCCTCCACATGAGCGGCCCAGGTAAACCTGTCGGCTTCGGCGCCAGCGGCCGCGATGTTTTGATCGTAGCTGGGCAGAGGCGCGTCGAAGCCGCGGGCGAACCAGAGAGCCCGGAACGCAAAGGCCCGTTCCGTGTCGGTGAGGTGGTTGAGGACCTGCCGGATACTCCACTTTTCCGGGGCGTAACGGTGAAGCGATTTCTCTTCGGAGATCCCGGAGAAGAGTGCGACCGATTCTTCCAGTTGGCTTGCGAGAACAGCCTCGGGGTCATCCCCGGCGACTTGGTCGATGTAGGTGAAATAGTGGGCGGCGGCTTCTGATTGTTCGGGACGTCCGGTCATCGGAATAGTCTATCGCATTAGAGACGGTCCGGCGCTAGAAGGATCGTGTTTGTCCCGGACTTTGCGCAATGTCTTGACATTGTCGGGCAGACCAGGTACGCTCGAATTGGAGGGCGACGAACCATGCTGGCACGGACCACGCGCAGTGAAAAGCTCGATTTGCGCGTCACTCGCGGCGCGAAGCAGGCATTGCAGGCCGCGGCGGCTGCCTCCCATCGCTCCGTCAGCGAGTTCGTCCTCGAGAGCGCGTTGGCACGAGCCGACGAGGCGCTTGCCGACCGGCGGTCGTTCACACTGAACGCCACACAGTGGAAGGCCTTCATAGCCGCCCTGGATGCGCCTCCCCGCCCTCTGCCCCGGCTGGAACGCCTCCTGCGAGAGCCGGGATTCTTCGATGCCGGACCGAACGAGTGAATCGCCCCGGCGTATCGAAAAGCTCCGCCCCGACCACCCGATTGAAGGCTTCGATTGCGGCCGGGAGGAGTTGAACCGGTATCTGCTGCGGTACGCCTGGGTGAATCAGCAGGCGGGCGCCGCCCAGGCCTACATCGGCCTGGCAGGCAATACGGTTGTTGGCTACCATGCCTTGGCCGTAGGCCAAGTCAGCCGGGAGCAAGCGCCCGAGCGTCTCACCAAAGGGTTGGCTCGCCATCCGGTGCCGATCATGCTGCTCGCGCGCCTGGCTGTGGATCGTCGCTGGCAGGGGCAGGGCGTGGGCAAAGCACTCCTGAGGGACGCGATCGAGCGCACTTTGCAGGCAGCCGAGATTGCCGGCATCCGCGCCTTCGCGGTCCACGCGAAAGACGAGGCAGCCCGGAGCTTCTACGAGCAGTTCGACTTCATCCCGTCCCCGAGTGATCCCATGCACCTGTTCGTCCTGCTGAAGGACGTGCGGCGGACTGTGTCGGGGTGGTAGCCACGTTTACCACGGATTTTACGCAGACTGCGGCGAGAGAGGGTACCTCTCTCGCTGACAGGCCAAAGGTCTGTCCCACTAAGCCAAAACGCCGCGGGCGGCCTCAGCGGCCCGCGGCGTTTGGCGATTGCTTTGGTTGCCGGTTATTTCTCGGAGTCTTCTTCCGGTTCGCGGCCTTCTTTTTGTGCTTTCAGGCGCTCTTCGCGGCGCTTGGCGCGCTCGGCGGCTCGTTTTACCAGCTCGGACCCGACCAGTTCGATCATGGCTTGTTCGGCGCCGTCGCCCTTGCGCGGGCCTAGTCTCGTGATTCTGGTATAGCCGCCGCCACGCTGGCCGAAGCGCGTCCCCAGGGTATCGAACAGCTTCTTCACCGAGGCGGGCGTGAGCAACACACTCGCCGCCTGCCGGCGCGAATGCAGGCTATCCTCCTTAGCCAAGGTGATCATCTTTTCCACGAGCGGCTTTACCGCCTTGGCTTTGGGCACGGTGGTGATGACGCGCTCTTCCAGAATGACGCTGGTGCACAGATTACGCAGCAGCGCGTTGCGGCTATCCACCGGCCGTTTCAGTTTGAACCCGCCTACTCGATGTCTCATGTGCTACTCTTCTCCCGTGAGTCCCTGCTGCTCGTCGTCCTCGAGCGGGTAATCCATCATTCCCGTCGAAGCCGATTGCGGCGGAGCCACCAGGCGGCCGTGCTGGTCGATGCGCATGCCCAGCGACAGGCCCATGTTGGCCAGGATTTCCTTGATTTCGTTGAGCGATTTGCGGCCGAAGTTTTTGGTGCGCAGCATCTCGGCTTCGGTCTTCTGCACCAGCTCGCCGATGGTTTGAATGTTGGCATTCTTCAGGCAGTTATACGAGCGAACGCTCAGCTCCAGCTCTTCCACGGAGCGGTTGAGCACTTCGTTCATCTTGTCGTAGCCGCGCTCGGAGACCTCTTCGGCCTGCTCGGGCAGCTCTTCGAAGTTGATGAAGATGGTCATGTGGTCTTTGAGGAGCTTGGCGGCGAAGCCGATGGCATCCTGCGGCGAAACCGCGCCGTTGGTCCAGACTTCGAGCGTCAGCTTGTCGTAATCGGTCATCTGGCCGAGGCGCGCGGCTTCCACCTGGAAGTTGACCTTGCGCACCGGCGAATGGACCGAATCGATGGGAATATAGCCGAGCGCCAGGTCTTCGTCGAAGTTCTTGTCGGCGCTCACGTAGCCGCGGCCGGTCTTGAGGCGCATCTCGATTTCGAGCTTGCCGCCTTCGCTGACCGTGGCGACGTGCAGGTCGCGATCGAGCACCTCCACGTCGGCGTCGCACTCGATTTGGGCGCTGCGCACGTCGCCGGGTTTATCCACCTTCAAGCGGACGGTCTTGATGCCTTCGCTCGAAATCTTGAAGGGAATCTGTTTCAGGTTGAGAATGATATCGGTGGCGTCTTCGACCACGCCCGGAATGGGGCTGAATTCGTGCTCGACGCCTTCGATGCGGATCGCCGTGATGGCCGCGCCTTCGATCGAGCTCAACAGCACGCGCCGCAGGCTGTTGCCGATGGTGGTGCCGAAGCCGCGTTGGAAAGGTTGGGCCGTGAACATGCCGTACCGCTCGGTGAGAGTGTCGGTATTGGCAACCAGCCGTTTGGGTTTTTGGAAGCCTTTAAACATAGATAACCTCCTGGGGGTCAGAAGTCAGAAGACAGAAGTCAGAATCACCCGGCGGCATCGCCATCCTGACTTCCGGCTTCCGACTCCTGACTTCGAATTTCATTACTTCGAGTACAACTCCACGATGAGCTGCTCGTTTAGTTGGATCTGAACCAGGTCGCTGCGCTGCGGTAAAGCGGTGACGCGGCCTTTCAGACCCTCCCGGTCCACTTCGATCCAATTGGGCGCCGGGGCGTGCGCCGTGGCATCGCGCGCCGCCAGGATGGTCGGATTATTGCGGCTCGATTCCCGCACCGCGATCGCGTCGCCCACCTTCACCTGCGCGGACGGAATGTTGCACTTGCGGCCGTTGATTTCGATGTGCCCGTGGCGCACGATCTGGCGCGACTGCGCGCGGCTGGTGCCAAACCCCATGCGGTAAATGACGCTATCGAGGCGCCGTTCGAGAGACGACATCAAGGTGTCGCCGGTGATGCCTTTGGCATGGGCGGCCTTTTCGTAGGCGCCGCGGAACTGCGCTTCGAGCACGCCATAAATGCGGCGCACTTTCTGTTTCTCGCGAAGCTGCAAGCCGTAGCCCACGATCTTCGCCTTGCGGTCCTTGCCATGCTGTCCCGGAACGAAATTGCGCTTTTCGATGGCGCACTTTTCGCTGTGGCAGCGCTCCCCCTTCAGAAAAAGCTTCATGCCCTCGCGCCGGCATTGCCGGCAAACCGGGCCGATGTATCGTGCCAAAGTTTGTCTCCTTACCTTGGAGCTTTCAGCTTTCAGCGGTCAGCTTTCAGCTTAAGGCTCTCTTCCACTTCAGGTGCGGTTTACGGCCTTGGCAGGCCTTCGTCCCGCTTGTTTAAAGCCGTCAGCGAACAGATCTCAGCTAATACGCCTCGCGGCCAGCTCGAATGCTTCCAACGTGGCGCCGGCGGTTTAGCTGAAAGCTGACCGCTGAAAGCTCTCTCACACTCTGCGCTTCTTCGGCGGACGGCAGCCGTTGTGCGGAATCGGCGTGACGTCCTTGATCGCGCGGACATCGATACCGGCGGTGGAGAGCGCGCGCACCGCCGATTCGCGGCCCGAACCCGGCCCGCTGACCCTTACTTCCACGGTGCGAAGCCCGCTTTCGGCGGCCTTGTTGGAGGCCGTCATAGCCGCTTGCTGGGCGGCGAACGGGGTCCCCTTGCGCGACCCTCGGAAACCGAGCGAGCCGGCGCTGGACCAGGCGATGGTATTGCCTTCGTGGTCGGCGATGGTCACGATAGTGTTGTTGAAGGTAGCCTGGATATAGACCACGCCGCTGTGAACGACGCGCTTTTCCTTCTTCTTGAAGCTCTTCTTCTTGCCGCCTTTTGCTGGTGCCTTGGCCATACGTTTAGGTCTTCCCCGTCGCTTTCTTCTTATTGGCCACGGTGCCGCGCCGCGGTCCCTTGCGCGTGCGCGCATTGGTGTGGGTGCGCTGGCCGCGCACCGGCAGGCCGCGCCGATGCCGCATTCCGCGGTAGGAACCCATCTCGATGTGCCGCTTGATGTTCATCGAGATTTCCTTGCGCAGGTCGCCTTCCACCGCGCCCTCTTCTTCGAGAATCTGCCGGACTTGGTTGATTTCGTCCTCGGACAGATCCCGCACCTTCTTATCGAATTCGATGCCGCAGCGATACAACAGCGAGCGCGACCGGGTACGGCCGATGCCGTAAATATAGGTGAGCCCGATCTCTGCCCGCTTCCCTGGCGGCAGATCCACACCGGCAAGACGCGCCATATCTTATCCCTGCCTCTGTTTATGTTTGGGGTTGACACAGATGACCCGCACCACGCCTTCGCGATGGATCACCTTGCACTTGTCGCAAATTTTTTTCACCGACGCTCGTACCTTCATCCAATGCCTCTCGCCGGCTTCATCCGGCTTTTTCGGGACCGCCTTCGCCAGCCCCCTTCAGTTTCCTGACGATCCTGCCACGCCCCGGATCGTTGGGCGCCAATTCCACCTCGACCCGGTCGCCCGGAACCAGCCGGACGAAATTCCGTTCCACCGCGCCCACCAGGTGGGCAAGAACCTGCCGCTGGTTTTCCAGAACCAGCAGGTACAGCGCCGATGGCCGTTCCTCGACCACCGTGGCCCGTGCCTTCACGGCCGCGTCAACACCCAAGGACCGTTCTCCGTCACCGCGATGCAGTGCTCGAAGTGGGCCGAATTCGACCCGTCCTTGGTCACCGCGGTCCAATGGTCCTTCAATACCATCGCGTCCGGCCGGCCCGCGTTCACCATCGGCTCCACGGCCAGGACCATGCCGGGTTTCAGGCGCGGATTCTCGTTTTTCCGGTCCACGTAGTTGGGAACCTGCGGCTCCTCATGCAACTGCGTTCCGATGCCGTGCCCCACATACTCCCGCACCACCGAAAACCCGTTGGCCTTGACGTGCTGTTCCACGGTGCCGCAAATATCGAACAGCCGGTTTCCCGCCCGCACCCGGTCGATGGCCAATTCCAAGGCTTCCTGGGTCACGCGCAGGAGCTTGGCGGTCTCCTCGCTCACTTCGCCGATCGGAACCGTCAGGGCCGAATCGCCGTAATAGCCGTCCAGCTTCACTCCGGTATCGATCGAAACAATATCGCCCTTCTTCAAAACCCGCTTGCGATTCGGCATCCCGTGCACGATCTCGCTATTCACCGAGGTGCACAAAACGAACGGGTACGGCTCACCGGCGGCGGGAACGTAATAGCCTTTGAAAGCCGCCTTGGCGCCCGCATCGCCGATCATTTTGTCGGCGGCTACCTCCAGATCCCAGGTAGTGGCGCCTTCTACGGCCATTTCTTTCAGCGTCCCCAGCAACTGGTACACCAGCAGGCCGGCGCGGCGCATCTTTTCCAGCTCCGCCGCGGTTTTACGCACGATCATGATTCAGTACGATCCCGCAAATCTTTTCAAACACCTGCTCCGGCGAATCGGCGCCGGCCGCCACTTCCTCCACGCGCCGCCCCGCCTGGCGCAAAAACTCCAGCACGGGACGGGTTTGCCGCTCGTAGGCATCCAGCCGCTCGCGAATCACGGTTTCGCTATCGTCGTCGCGAACCACCAGCTTTTCGCCATCCCGATCGCACTCTAAATCCACTTTGGGTGGCTGGGAAACCAGGTTGTAGAGGGTTCCGCAGCGAAGACACTGGCGGCGTCCCATCAAGCGCGCGATAATACTATTGTAATCAACGGCGAGGTAAATCACCACCTCCCGCACTCCCCGCTTGTCCAGCCAGCGGCACAACTCATCCGCCTGCGCCAGCGTGCGCGGGTAACCATCCAAGATAAACCCCTTGGCGGCGTCCGCGCGGCCCAACCGGTCTTCCACCATGCGATTCACCAGTTGGTCCGGCGCCAGCGCCCCCGAAAGCATTACCGTGCCCACGCCGGCCCGTAATTCGCCGTCCAGCCGGATCCGCTCCCGCAGCATATCGCCCGTCGAGATATGCGGAATACCCAGCCGTTTTTTCAGCAGCTTCGCCTGCGTTCCCTTCCCGGAGCCGGGCGAGCCAAACAATACAATTGCCTTCACAAAGGCTAGAACGAACTCCGCCGGCCGCGAATCCGTCCCGACCGGGGAGTAAACCCTTCATAGTGGCGCATGATCAACTGCGCCTCGATCTGGTTGATCGTGTCCATGGCCACGCCCACCACGATCAGCAGCGAAGTGCCACCGAAATAGAACTGAACGTTCAGGCCCTCCAGCACGAAACGAGGCGACACGCGATCGACCCAGGTGCCGATCAGGGGCAGGTGCTGCAGCTTGATCCCCGAAATCATGACCGCTGGGATCATCCACAGGATCGACAGGTAAAGCCCGCCCACCACGGTGATCTTGGTGAGAATGTTGTTCATGTAGTCGGACGTGTTCCGGCCCGGCCGGATGCCCGGTATGAAGCCGCCGTACTTGCGCATATTGTCGGCCGCTTCGTTGGGGTTGAAAATGATCGATACGTAAAAGAAACAGAAGAAAATAATCCCCAGGATGGACATTAAATAGTACAGCGGCTCGCCGGGCTGAATGGACCGGAGCGTGGCGGTCAGCCAGCTCACGTTCTTCACAAAATTCAGATTCAGCGCGGTGGCGGGAAACGCCAGCAGCGAGGACGCGAAAATGACCGGGATGACACCGCCCGCGTTCACCTTGAGCGGCATGTGGGTGGACTGCCCGCCCATTACCCGCCGTCCCACCACGCGTTTGGCGTACTGCACCGGAATGCGCCGTTCGCCCCGCTCCACGAGCACGATGAAGGCTACCACCGCGACCATCATGGCGACGATCACGAAGAGCGTAATGGCGTTCCATTCGTGGGTCACGAAAGTGTTGCTGTAGATGTTCTGAATGGCCCTGGGCAGCCCCACCACGATGCCGGTGAAGATGATCAGCGACATGCCGTTGCCCACGCCGCGCTCGCTGATCTGTTCGCCCAGCCACATGATAAACGCCGAACCGGTGGTGAGGGAAAGAATAGTCAGCAACACGAAGCCGATGCCCGGATTGATGACGATTCCCTGCGACATGCTCTCCAGCCCCTTGGCGATGGTGGCCGATTGGATGACCGAAAGAACGATGGTGAGGTAGCGCGTCCACTGGGTGATTTTGCGCCGCCCGAGCTCGCCTTCCTTCTGCAGTTTTTCGAGCGTGGGAATGACCACCGTCAGCAACTGCAGGATAATCGACGCCGTGATGTAGGGCATGATGCCCAGGGCGAACACGGTCAGCCGGCGGATATTGCCGCCCGCGAACAGGTCGAAGAACCCGAACATGGAGCCCTGCGCCGAGGCGAAGAAATCCTGCCAGCGCTGGATGTTGATTCCCGGCGTGGGAATCTGGCTGCCGAAGCGGTACACCGCCAGCAGACCGAGGGTGAAAAACATCCTCTTCCGCAGGTCCGGAATGCGGAAGATGTTCCCGAAGGCTTCAAAAAACTTCATGGTCGTTTCCGATTCCCGGCGCCCTTCAGGCCGTGGCGCCGATCACTTGAGCCTTGCCGCCGGCCTTTTCGATTTTCTCCACGGCGGACTTCGAAAACTGGTGCGCTTCCACGGTAATCTTGCGGTTCAACTGGCCGGTGCCCAGAACCTTCAGCCCATCGCCCAGTTTTTTCACGATGCCCAGCTCGAGCAGCCGGTCCACGGTGAAGCTGTCGCCATCCAGCTTCTCGAGCTTGCCCAGATTGACCACCGCATAGCGCTTCTTGAAAATGTTGGTGAAACCGCGCTTGGGCAGGCGCCGGTGTATCGGCATCTGGCCGCCTTCGAAACCGCGCTTCTGGCCGAAGCCGGAGATGGCGTGCTGGCCCTTGGCGCCACGCGTCGAAGTCTTGCCCATCCCCGAACCCATGCCCCGCCCCACGCGTTTGCGGCGGCCTTTTTGTCCGGCGGGAGGTTTTAAATCGCTGAGATTCATTGGTTTCTCGCTCTGCTTCCCTCAGTCCCTTAGTCGACGATAGCCAGCAGGTGCGGCACTTTGAGCACCATGCCGCGAAACTCGGGCGCGTCCGGCCGCTCCACCACCTGGTTGAGCTTGCGCAGACCCAGACCGCGCACCACCCGCTTCTGTTTTTCGGGCGCGCAGATGGGGCTGCGCACCAACTTGATTTTGATTGTGCCCGCCATTACAGTTTCTCCACCGCCAGGCCGCGCAGGTCCGCCACCTGGGCCCGGTCGCGCAGCGATTCCAGGGCTACGATGGTCGCTTTCACCACGTTGTGCGGGTTGCGCCGGCCGATGGATTTGGTCAGCACGTTGGGAACGCCGCAAGCGGAAAGCACGGCGCGCACGGCGCCGCCCGCGATCACACCGGTCCCTTCCGGAGCGGGCTTCAACAGCACCTGGGAACTGGCAAAACAACCCAGCACCTGGTGGGGAATGGTGGTTTCGAGGATGTTGATTTTGCGCAAGCTCTTCTTGGCCGCTTCGATGCCTTTGCGGATGGCTGAAGGGACTTCCTTGGCCTTGCCCACTCCGTAACCGACCACTTTGTTCTTGGGGTCGCCGATCACCACCAGCGCCGAAAAGCTCAGGTTCTTGCCGCCCTTGACCACCTTGGTGACGCGGTTGATGGCGACCACCTGCTCTTTCAGGTCGAGGCCCGCCGGGTCGATGCGTTTCATAATCGGTCGCATGAATCAGAACTCCAGTCCCGCTTCGCGCGCCGCATCGGCCAGGGCTTTGACGCGCCCGTGATACGGATAGCCGCCGCGGTCGAAAACCACTTTGGTGATGCCCTTGTCCTTGGCCCGCTGGGCTACCAGCTTGCCGATGGTCTTGGCGGCCGCCACGTTGCCGCCATTGGTCTTGGCGCCCTTATCCACCGACGAGGCCGACACCAGCGTCTTGCCTTCGCCATCGTCGATGACCTGCGCATAGATGTGCGCCACGCTGCGGAACACCGCCAGGCGCGGCCGTTCGGCGCTGCCCGCGAGCTTGCGCCGGATGCGCACATGAATGCGTTTGCGGATTTCCTTTTTCTCGAATTTACGAATCATTTGGCACCCGCCCCGGTCTTACCCACCTTCTTGCGTAGCGCTTCGCCGGTGTAACGGATGCCCTTGTTCTTGTAAGGGTCCGGCTTGCGCAGCGCGCGGATATTGGCCGCCACCTGGCCCACCATTTGCCGGTCGTACCCGCTCAGCACCAGGTGGGTCTGTTTGTCGATCTTCAGATCCACGCCATCGGGCAGAAGCAGCTCGATGGGATGGGAATAACCCAATGTGAAAGTCGCGATCTTGCCCTTGACGTCGGCGCGGTAGCCGATGCCGACGATATCGAGCTCGCGCGTAAACCCGCTCGAAACGCCCTGTACGGCGTTGGCCGCGAGCGCCCGCGTGAGCCCATGCAGGGCCGCATGCTCGTCCGTGGCGCGCTTCACCTCGAGCACGCCCTTGGCCTGCTCGAAGCTGATCCCGGGCGGAATCGGCACCGTCAGCTTGCCTTTGGGGCCGGTCACTTCCAGTTGCTCGCCGATCTCGACTTTCACGCCGCCCGGCAGCGGGATCGGCTTTTTACCAATTCTCGACATATCCGAATGCCCTCGTTACCAAACCCGGCACAAAATCTCGCCGCCCACTTTCTCGCGGTGCGCGTCGCGCCCGGTCATCACTCCCCGCGCGGTGGTCAAAATGTTGATTCCCATGCCGCCCAGCACGCGCGGAATCTCGCTCTGGCCCACGTATACCCGGCAGCCAGGCCGCGACACGCGCTCGATCGCCGAAATCACCGGCGAGGTGTTGGGGGCGTACTTCAGGTAGATCTTGATGGTCTTCTTCGCGCCCTCTTCCGCTACCTTGTAGTTGGCGATATAGCCTTCTTCCTTCAGAATGCGGGCGATTTCCGCCTTCAGCTTGGAAGCCGGCACATCCACCTTCGGGTGGCGGGCCTGGATCGCGTTGCGCACGCGAGTCAGCATGTCGGCAATGGGATCGCTGGTCATAACTCTCCTCTAATTCCGTCCATCTCCTGGGGCAGCCACATCCGCCGCACCCCCCTACCAGCTCGCCTTGGTCACGCCCGGAATCTCGCCGTTCAGGGCGAGCTTGCGGAAGCACAGACGGCAAATGCCGTACTTGCGCAGGTACGCGCGCGGCCGGCCGCAGTGCCAGCAGCGATTGCGGTGGCGGCACCAGTCCTTAGGGGCCGTCCCTTGCGCCCGCGCGGTCCTTCGGCCCTTCTTGCCGAGCGCGCGCGCGGCCTGCTGGGCCTTGCCGAGCTTAACGTCTTTGGCGATTTTTGCGGTCGTAGCCATCCATCTCTCGCTTTCTCTTCTGTCCGCCTTACGGGCGGAACGGCATGCCCATCTGGCGCAACAGCGCCAGCCCCTCCGCATCGGTCCGCGCCGTGGTCGTGATGGAAATATTCATGCCTTTGGTTTTTTCCACCTTGGCGTAATCGATCTCCGGGAAAATCAACTGGTCTTTCACGCCCAGAGTGTAATTGCCGCGCCCGTCGAACGATTTTGTGGACACCCCGCGGAAGTCGCGCACGCGCGGCAGCGCCACGTTCACCAGCCGGTCGAAAAACTCGTACATGCGGTCGCCGCGCAGCGTGACCATGCAGCCGATCGACATGCCTTCCCTCAGCTTGAACGCGGCGATCGACTTGGTGGCCTTGGTCACCACCGGCTTCTGGCCGGCGATGGCGCCCAACTCGTTCACCGCGCCATCCATCAGCTTGGCGTTCTGGGTGGCTTCGCCCAGGCCGATGTTGACCGAAATCTTGTCGAGCTTCGGCACGGCCATGCGGTTCGCATAGCCGAACTCTTTGGCCAGCGCCGGAACCACCTTTTTTTGATAATGTTCTTTCAAACGTGCTGCCATGGAATCCTCGTCTACTTCCGGTCGAGCGTCTGCCCGCACTTGCGGCACACCCGCGTCCGCCGGGTCTTACCGCCCGGCATCGCGCCCACGTGATGGGCAACGCGCACGGGCTTGTTGCAGCCGGGGCAGACAATCATAAGGTTCGAGGCCGCAATCGGACTTTCGCGCTCGGCGACGCCACCCTTGATCTGCTTGGCCGGATTGGGCCGGGTGTGGCGTTTCACCATCATGACGTGCTCGACCAGCACCCTGCCCGTCTCGCGGTCGACCCGCAACACGCGCCCGGTCTTGCCCCGGTCGCGGCCCGAGATCACCCGGACCGTGTCTTCCTTCTTCAAATCGATCCGCACCGGAGCCGCCGCCCGGCGGCGCATCCCAACCGGATTCTTCTTTGCTACCGCCATCAGATCACCTCGGGGGCCAGCGAAACGATTTTCATGAATTTCTTGTCGCGCAGTTCCCTGGCCACGGGACCGAACACGCGCGTGCCCACCGGCTCGCCCACGTCGTTGATCAGCACCGCCGCGTTCGAATCGAACCGGATGTAGCTGCCATCCTTGCGGCGCGTTTCCTTGCGCATGCGCACGATCACGCAGCGCACCACTTTACCCTTCTTGATGGCCGAGTCCGGCGCGGCTTCCTTCACCGCCGCGGTCACGACATCGCCGAGACCCGCCCGCAGCCCCAGATCGCCGCCGCGCGGCAGAATACAGCTCAGCCGGCGCGCGCCGCTGTTGTCGGCCACCTCGAGAATGGTTCGCATTCCAATCATAAGAAGCCCCCAAAAAGTCAATCGCCCCCAATTACCGGTTCACGGCTAAACGTTCACGTCGAGCTCCGCCGGCTGCGCCCCGACCTGCGCCGCGCGCCGCAACACTTCCGCCAGCGTCCAGCGCTTCAGCTTGCTCAGGGGCCGGCTCTCCACGATCCGCACCACGTCCCCCAGCTTGGCCGCGCCCTGCTCGTCGTGGGCGTAGAACCTTTTGCGCTTTTTGATGATGCGCTTGTACAGGGGATGCGGCACACGGCGGCTCACTTCCACCACGATGGTCTTGGCCATTTTGGTCGAAACCACCGAGCCGATCTTCTCGGTCGGCTTGTGCTTGGCCTCCGCCGCCGGCGTGGTCACGGTCCCGTTGTCTGTTTCCGCCATTACTTGGTCCCTCCCGCCAGTTCCCGCTCGCGCAGGACGGTAAGAATGCGAGCCCGGTCCTTGCGCATGGCGCGCGCCTTCTTCAGCCCATCCATCTGCCCCATGGACATCTGAAACTGAAAACGAAATAACTGGTCGTTCATTTCCAGCAACTGGCGCCGTAACTCCTGATCGTCCAGATCGCGAACTTTTTGCGACTTCATAATCGGCTTGCTCCGCGTTCTCTCTCGCTTACTCGGCCTGTTGCCGGGTGACGAACTTGGTCTTGATGGGCAGCTTGTGCGCCGCCAGGCGCATGGCCGTCGAGGCAATGGCGAAATCCACGCCTTCCATCTCGAACAGAATCTTGCCCGGACGAACCACCGCCACCCACTGCTCGGGCGCGCCCTTTCCTTTGCCCATACGAGTTTCCGCCGGCTTCTTGGTGATCGGCTTGTCCGGGAACAGGCGG